>Ga0134100_1000272_pt1 | contig 65542 bp, 50 predicted proteins | sample 11_taG_2_FD_94444 | JGI IMG/M metagenome (GOLD analysis project Ga0134100, IMG submission 94444) | Switchgrass degrading microbial communities from high solid loading bioreactors in New Hampshire, USA - 11_42_5_180_A3 metaG | ecosystem: Engineered > Bioreactor > Semi-continuous > Anaerobic >...
CAACTTTTTCAACTTGTTTTACTGTGATTGTATCAACTACACAACCGATATACTATGTGAGGGTTTCTTTGACGCTTACCAAACTCCTTGTATTTTTTGTACAATAAAAGAAGGTAAGTAACGCGCGGAGGTTTATCATGTGGTTTTATATAATACCTGGTGTATTTTTTATCTTTGTAGGGTTGACGGTTCATGTGTTTAAATGGTATTTCCTAATCTCGGGTTATAACACGATGCCGAAAGAGAAAAAGGCGAAAGTCGACGTAAAAGGCCTTAGTCGTCTGATAGGGATATATTCCTATATAAATGGCGGCGTTTTAATCACGATGGGTGTGTTGAAAGCTTCAGGTCTTCTTAAACAGGCTCTGGTACCGGCTTTTTTATTTATTGGCATTTCGACAGTTTATCTTTTGATTAAAGCTCAAAAATATGATGGGAATATTTATGATGAAAATGGAAAGCTGCGAAAGGGAGCATGGAAGCAATTTGTTTTCCCTGTCGGTGTTGTCGCTGCCGTATTAATTCTTGTTATCGCACTGATGTTTTTCTCTTCTCAACAGACCAACGTGACTTTTATTGATGATGGAATACAAATCCACGGTATATATGGCGATATTTATGCCTGGGATTCCATTAAAGCCGTTAAATTAATGGAAGAACTGCCTGTTATTGAACTGAGAACCAACGGCTCGGCATTAGGACCAAACTTAAAGGGGTATTTCAGAGTGAAAGAATTGGGCACAGTGAAGTTATTTGTAAACACCGAAAAGCCCCCTTTCATATATCTTGAAACAGATGACGGGGTTACTGTCTTAAATTTGAGTAATGAGGATGAAACAAAAGAAATATACGAAAAAATGCTGGGAAAAATAAAAAAGCCGTAGGTTATCGGATAATAGTTGACAGATTGATATATAATTACAGGTAAATTAGCATTGAAACCCTCGATGTGTGTCTGATTGAACATATCGGGGGTTTATTTTTAAGCTGAATTTGTCCCTGAAATTATAGTTGGCACAGCAGATAATACAAGCTTGTAACATTCTTCATGATGTTAACATAAACTGATTCTATAAGATATCTTTTTTACAGGGAGGAATAAAGATGCTCTCAGGCATTGAATTTATAAGACAATCTCTTGCTTTGCACCTGTTTTTTGCAAGGATTATGAAAGAACACTCATTTTTCCTTGAAGTGGGATTTACGCCGAGGGATGCAAACTTTACCCGGAAGGCGGATGCTTTCCGAAGGGAATTTGACGAAATTCTGGGGAAAGCGATTTCTCTTTCAAACGGTGTAGTTAATCCCAGGGTTCTTGAATCCGGAGAGGTAATAACACCTTATACTTTGGATGCGGAAAAGGCAACGATATTTTTTACAGGGGTACAAATACCAACTGAACTTACAAAAGCGGAAGCGGAACTGGCGGGCTGTGACAAAATAAAAGCCAGCCATGCGCTCGAACGGCACGTATTTGACCTTAATCAAAAGGCAATAAAAGCAACTGCCGCGCTGATAGATTTCAAAAAAGATATTCTGTCCAATGTTTTAAGCTGCAAAATGTTCACATTTAATTACCCCTTGTTAATTAAACACATAATGCGTGAGGCAGAGTTATATCTGCTTCAGCTTAGAAGGCTTCAAAACAGGGAAGGAATAAATCTGGAAAGGGAAGCTCTTGAATTGGAGTTTTTCTGGAACAGGCAGATGGCGGAACATGCCAAGTTTATCCGTGGTTTGCTTGACCCTACGGAAAACGGTTTGATCGATCAGGCTAATGATTTTGGGAAAGAGTTTGATAAATTAACGGCAGAAGCGAAAGCAGCAATTGATACGACCATTCCCCCGGTTAAAGTTACTGTTAAAAGCTTAAAAGCAACTGAGGATTTACGCAATTTCAAAGCGCAGGGTACGCAGGGCATTCTTGCATGCAAAATAAGATCAATCATTATACCGCTGCTTGGCGATCATGTCCTGCGTGAAGCGAATCATTATCTGCGGCTGCTTGAAATGTTCAAAAGATGTAAATAAGGAACGGATTTGTTGGGATAATGCAAAGATTAGTATAAATAACAAGCTGCTTTTCAATATTCATATAAAATAAAGCCCCTGCCTCGCAGGCGCTTCGCTCACAATAATGAAAGCGCAGGTGAAGGCGGGGGTATTGTTTTATCAATTCACACAATTGTTTTCTGTTAAGCATTGTTATAAGGCATCATCTGTGTTATAATCAGAACATAAGTTCTTTTTTGAATGGAGAAGATCATGTTAAAATCGCATATCGTTTCCATAATGAAATCAATTACAGCCATAGAAATAATAAATAATTATAATATGATAAAGTGCCGGTACCATGCTTGCAGGTATTTTGTGCCGGTGATGTCCGGCCGGTTTGGATTATTATACATGCAATAAATGGCATAAAAAGTCGGGTACGGCCCTTTGATGAATGTTATAATAAAACACAGCCAGAAAGGAGCTTACAGTGTGATTGGGTGGATAGAGGGTATTCAGGATGCAATTGAGTATATTGAGGATAATCTTGCAGCGGAACTGACTATTCAGGAAATAGCTGAAAGAGCATGCATTTCAGCGTTCTATTTCCAGAGAATCTTCAATATGCTTTGCGGCTTCACGGTAGGAGAGTATATCAGAAACCGCAGGCTTAGCATGGCGGCACAGGAGCTTTCGAAATCAAATGCGAGGGTAATTGATGTTGCCGTTAAGTACGGTTATGATTCTCCTGACAGTTTTACCCGTGCGTTCACCAAATTTCATGGTATTTCTCCTTCATCGGCTAAATTAAAGGGTGCAAATTTGAAATCCTTTGCACCGGTAAAAATTAAATTAATATTGGAGGGCGGTACTATGCTGGAGTACAAAATCGTTGAAAAGGCACAGTTTACTGTAATGGGTAAAGCAAGACGCTTTGACACGGAAACTGCTTTCAGTGAAATTCCAAAGTTTTGGGATGAGCATAATAAAAGCGAAGATAAAAAGGTTTGCGGAATGTACGGGGTCTGCATGGATATTGATGGCAAAATTTTTGATTACCTGATTGCAGACAATTATCTGCCGTGGAATGAGATCCCTGAAGGTTATGAAACGAGAGTAATTCCTGCCGGGACATGGGCGGTATTTCCGTGCAGGGGCAGATTACCCAAGTCATTGCAGGATGTCAACAGAAAAATCTGGAGTGAATGGCTGCCAAGCTGCAAGGAATATAAACTTGCAGGAAACTATGACATTGAAATGTACACTCCGATGGAAGGAAATCCGGATGATTACTACTGTGAGATTTGGATACCTGTAGAGAAAATATAGCGAATAACGGGGAACGGTTTTATTAGGGTTTGCATGCCTAAGTCAGGTATGCAAACCCTAATTTACGCTGATATTGTCAAATCCTTTAAAAAGAAACGACTCAAATAAATATTTCCTTATCCTTTTTACGTGTAAATCAAACTCTCCCGGGTTTTGCCTTGTATTCTTAACTGTTTCGCTGTATAATGTCCCTAATAAATATTAGATATGGCTTTGATTTCATGGAGCGGTATTTCAATACCATAAAAGCCATACGGCAGCGATGATTCCGGTGAAGCGCAAAGAGTGACGTATTACATATGTGGAGCGGAAAATGAGAATAAGCATTCCTACTTCTTTTTTTGCATTGTTTCGTTCAAAAGACAACATCAATATTCGCAATGTGCGACTCGATCATTTAAAATATATGTTAATATTTCCCTTAGCACCTGTTTTTGCGAATATGCAGGGCATATTATTCAGCAATTCGATTCGGCTTTTCGGGCTGGATGCCATGACGCTCATGGGAAGTGCGTATTGTATCGGTGCGGGAGCGTTGTTTGCGTTTTCGGATGTTAAAAATATTGCAAAGATTTCACGCATATCAGCAATAATTATGACGGCTGCTTATATTCCATGGGTTGCAATGCGTGAAAGCCTGCTCAGCCTGATTCTGGCGATAATATTCATGTTCTTTTTGGGCGGCTGTGCGGCATGCTCGGCGTTTGCCTACACCTTCACGCTGAACAATACCGAAAGGCTGCTTGGCGCGGCAATGATTTCTACTTTTTTTGCGCTGAATCAGATTGATTACGGCCTGTCCCTCCTGTCCGGCTTTTTCGATAAGGCATATTTAACGGCGCTTGTGGCGGGCAGCTGGGTCTGCCTTTTGCTATACAAAACAAGTGATTTTTCCGCGGCCGAAAATAGACCGAAAGCGGTACTTAATCCCGCCCTTAAGCTGACGCTTTATTTTTTTGTTGCTCATTACTTTGTCGAAATATTTTATACGTATCTGCCCGGGGCATCTATGCCCAATGCCATGATCGCGAACGGAGCGGTCGGAATATTGTCGGTATGTCTTGTGGTAGCTTTACAGCTTATTACCAGGCGCAGCGTCTGGAACATGTGCAACCTGTTCTTTGTCGCTGAAATCGGTACGTATATACTGTATTTTATGCCCGAGGGTTCTGTTTTACGAAGTTTGGCCCGTTTTCTCCACGGTTTTGAACAGATAGGGTATATTGCTGCATATTACCTTCTCGGCTGTGTCTTTAAGAAGCACGCGGATTTCCGCATTTTCAAGCTGTGCCTAGTTACGATCCTGCCTATCAGTATGCTTTCCTATGTAATCCCCGGGGTTTTCGCGTCATATGCGCCCGCGCTGCTGCCGCTGGCGGCAACGCTGACTTCCGGCATTGTGTTTATTGTGTTTATACTAATGTCTCCCGCCTATTCAAAACACCTGTTTTTTGCCGAATGGTCAGATGATTTTTATGGGGTGGATATGGCCGAGGCAGGGAAGAAAATAAAGCAATCGGGTATGCTGGAAGGCCTGGGTCTGTCACCGCGTGAAAAAGAGGTCGCCTCGCTGCTTTTACAGGGAAAATCCGCAAAAGAGATTGCTGTGATATTGGAGATCAGCATCAGCACTGTAAATTTCCACATCAAAAATCTCTATAAAAAACTTAATATTGGCAACCGTTCGGAATTGTTTGCCCGTTTTACTTCATATACTGCATCTTCCCAGGATATAATACCGGTTCGAAATGATTGACCGAAGGATGACCAATGATAATATAAAAAGTCTTGGCTTTATTCAAGGCTATTTTTTATGCCTACCTACCAAAATTGATAGCTATCAATTTTGATTTTCTTCCTGTACGATTAAAAAGAATGGGGGTATTTTCGTGGCGGCGGACAAGGGAAACCGGTATGGGATTGATTCCGTTAATATATTAACTCCGCGTGAAAAACAAGTTTTTTATATGCTGCTCGAAGGCATGAAAGCGAAAGAAATCGCTTTCAAAGCGTCTATCAGTGTTTCAGGTGTAAACTATTTTATAAAAAGGATATACAGGAAATTGAATGTAAACACCAAAACAGAACTTGTTATACGGTATTTTGAATTCCGGCAGCACAAAGAAAAATAAGAGACAACGCATAATGTTTTGGAGGTAAATGCAAATGCTTTTTGAGACTATCTTTTTAGCTTTCGGGATATTGCTGATTGTAATGCCGGCTGCGAAAATTCTAAGGAATATACGGATAAAAAGGTCAGGCATACCAGTCAGTGCCACCGTGGTTGACATACATAGAACGAGCAGGGCAGGTAAAAACAAAAGCCGCACGCAGTATCATCCGGTTTTTGAATACAGGGTTGACGGTATGCCGGTAAGGACACGGGGTCCGGGCGCAGCGGAGGTTAAGTACAACGTCGGAACAGTATTGGAAATTCGTTACGATCCAAAGAAACCCGAGCGCATTCTGGTCGGACAGCCGGCAGCGGCGGGCAATATCGCTCCGATATTGATCGGTATTGTCTTTACTGCCGGTTCAATACTGTCAATGATCGGCGTAAAGCTTCCCAAATTGGGAAGTTCTCCGGGATACCTTGTGTTTGCGGGTACACTGCTGTTTTTCGTGATGATCATTTTCGCTGTTGTTAAATCCCTGAGGGGTGCCGAAAATAAGCTCACGCAGAATGTCCTGTCCGGGCAGACGGCGAACAATGTGCTTGTTGCGGCGAAAAATGAAAACAACACTATTACCTTTCAATTTGTGAACGGCAACTCGATTGACTATATGGTACCGGAGCCGGTTTATAACGAACTTAGGGTGGGTGACTGGGGGAATTTAATCTTCCAGGGCTCTTTGTTTATCCGGTTTGAGAGAACCTATCAATAGACAAGCGGCATCGGCCGGGTTAGCGAAATACTTCAGAAAATACGTGAATAGTATGCAAACATATAATAAAGAAACCGGCAAGTTAGAGAGATAACGCCAAAAACCTGTGTGCCGGCAGGTGTAATTCCGTAGAATCAAGATTACTGCCGATCAGTATTTGAAGCAGGGGGTAACGATATGGAGTATTTGAAAAAACCGTTCCGTTGGGTGATTACGCAGTTTAAGAACCATACTGTGCGATCTCTGCTGGTCTCAATTACCGTCCTGGCGATTGCAGCGGCGGGGATTATGTGGGCCTGCGGAGTATTTTCGTCGGTTCCGGCATTTTCTTACCTGTCAAACCGTGAATATATTCTGGCCCCGGCAGAAAAGCCTGAACCGCAAACACTGGAAGAACTGCTGCACAGCGATGTACCCAGTGTAGATACACTGCTTAAAAACCCAAAGATAGCACAGGAACTGCTGCAGGCCGAGAAGCTGACGGATATCGTCGACTCTCGCCTCGCGCTGAATAATCTGCGTAGCCTCGGTGAACAGTTGAATGAGCGGCTTGAGGAGGAAATACCCGATGTTGTCGATATATCGGCCGGAACTGCAAAAAGCGGCAGGAGATCCGGAACCACCGTAAAAACATCCGGCGGTACTGCAGCAGAGCAGCCGGGAGAAACCGCACAGGTAAAAAACGGCGATTCAGGTAACGGCGCCGATACGGACGGACCGCATGATTCCGCAAAGACCTCCGGCGGAGCTACAGCAGAGCAGGGAGAAACTGCACAGGCGCCAGGCGGTGCTTCAGGTCATGCTGCCGGTGCGGGTGAAGTGACTGATTCCGCAAAAACCTCCGGAGAGACCGGGACAGAGCAGCCGGGAGCCACAGCGGTACGAAGCGGCGGCATGTCGCAGCCGCTTGGAGAACCAACGCAGATCGCTGATAATTACAGAAACGAGATTACAAATTTAAAGTCTGCCGTAGAAAGGCTTTTAGCCGGACCGACGCGCGGCGGTCTTATAAAGCACCCTTCAATATTAAATATGAAGGGTGTCTGGCAGTCACCCGACGAGGCGCTTATCCACATGGTTCCTTCGGGAGGCTGGCTGCCCGAAGAGGGTTACAAGCTCTACCGCGTTGTAAACGGTAAGAAAGAGCTCATCGCCGAAAGGCTTGCTTCATCCGGGCAGGGTCTTAACGGCGAGCTGAAGCATGAAAATGCCGATATGATAAAGGAGCTTTATTTGCAGGCCGAACTGACGCCCGATAAGCAGAGTATACTTGGCATGAGCGAAGAGGAGTTCAACAATGTGGCATACCGCACCTATTCGCTCGAATCGAGGCCGCGCATAGATGGGGAAATCGACTTTCTGGCGATGAAGGAAGCCCTTATTACCATCCCGGCGAGTATCGAGCAGAAAATTCCTGAAACCGATCTTATGCTGGATCAGCCGATCCTCGTTTCAGGCAGACAGTCGAACGGATATTCGAGCGCGGAAACGAGAACATACACCTGGAAGAAATTTTCCATCCAGCAGGCCGAGATGCAGTCAGGCATCGATGATCTGAAGCTGCAGCCGGACGGCGAAATTAAATTCAAAACTGCCAGTGAAGTACTTGCGGCGAGGCAGAGGCTTTCGACACTGGCCTTCGTTGATGATGATTTTGCCGAGGAGGCGGGGTTCCTGATCCGAGACGATTTGTCAGCGTTAAACCTGCCCGACGGAACCGAGATAAGCTATGTTGCAGAAATGCCCGCTCACAGGGAAACAACGCTTCAAATCATTAAGGGCGCTGAAAACAACCTGACTAAGCCGCAGAGGCTAATGGGTTACGGTATTGACGGAAAGGTGCCCCTTCGTTGGGCGGAAGCGGAAACCAAACAGGAAAGAAGCATATTAAGCGGCTATCATATCGAGCGCAGGCTTGACGGTGAAAGCGAGTTCACGAGAATTACGAGCGAACCCATGGTAATTACACATATGCTCGATGAAACAGACGCCTATTTCCAGTCGCCGGTCTTTTATGAGGACACGGTCGAAAACGGCCGCACAGCCGAATACCGCATATATTCCATTGATGTATTCGGCCGCAGGAGCGAGTATTCGGACGTCTTAAGTCTGAAAGTTGAAAAAGTAACACCCCCCAATGCTCCCTCCGCTCAAAAACCCGGGTTAATCCATGCCGGAAAAGGAAAACGGCCTTCCGCTGCCGACGAAACCGAGGGTCCTGATGCCGGCCAACAGATGCCGCACATTATTGAAATAGCAAGTTCACTTAATCCAAACAAGCGCGGCATTGTTCTTCCGATTTTCACAGATTCGCCCGATACCGTGCGTTTCACGATATACCGCGCAGAGGCCATCGGTGCAAAAGGGTTCGGAAAGCCCGAGGCGATCGCCGACATCGAATATAATAATCCGGAAGCAGCCGTTTCTGGTACGGCTCAGTCGGAGGGGCTGGGTGCAATAGAACTTGCCGGAGAGTTAGAGCCGGCACAGCCGGATATGTATCAAACATCCGTAGTACGTACGGGTTTATTTAAAAAAACAAAACACGCGCTGCTTACAACTCCTTCCCCATTACACCCGGATCTGATTTTCTTTGATGACGATATCAGGGATGGCTGTACATATAAATACTGGGTTTCGGCATGGGATTCGTGGAACAACGAAAGTGCCTGGTCCCAGTCGGTCTCGATAGCTTTGCCCACAAGTGCCGTACCGAAAGACCCGGATGAGTTGTTCATAGCAATGCATCCTCGGATATTATACGATCACTCCGCAGATCCTCCGGGGATTATACACAATGGAATAGTCACCAATGATGAGTTGTTGCTCGAACTTGATCTGCCGAAGCGGCCGGCTCCGGAAGGCGCCGTAATGGAAACCGTGCAGGATGCAATCGAGGATGGAGTTACGATAGGAAGCTTCCTCACGAGTGCCGGCATACAATCGACCGGCCCTATGGCAAGCTTCGGCTCAGCCGGTTTCGAATTCGGTATCGAATCACCCGGTTCAATTATTGGAGCATTAATCCCGGATATATCATATTGTCCTCCTTATATTAACATTAGATATGATAATCTTCCGGAAGACAAATACTTCCATGCGTTTTTAGGCGTACGCGGAGAGGATGTCTTTCCCAATGGTACGGCGCGCCTTAAATGGCCGGCCTACAGCGGTGAGGGATTAGGGGGCTATGTTGTTTACCGGCCGCTGTTCGATACAAAGCCCCTTGAAGAAATGCAGAAAATGTCGCGGTACGAGCTTCTCCGGATGGGTGAGTGGAAGCGGATGAACGAAACGGCTTTGACGCAGAACCAACTGCTTGTGAGCGGAATGGACTCCACACCGGGAAGCCTTGAGATATTTCTCATATGCCTTGAACCGGAAACACCTGAAAAATCTGAATTGGAATCGCTGCGTTCCACATTTGAAAATCTGCAGGTTATAGGTCAATCGCCCCTCGATGATGACAAGACCGAAAAAGACCCGGAGGGCGGCTATGTCTACATAGAATGGGATGTCCCCGATGACCCGCAGATTGAATATTACCGCGTTTATCGCAGTGAAGTTCCCTCCTTTAAAAAGCCTGTCGACGAGTCCAAGCTCGAATGGACGCTGGTCGGCGACCGGCTCGTACACCCAAAATACACTGAAAAGGTGGAGCAAACCTTCGCGCATTATTACTACTACAAGGTCACATCGGTGTCCCCCTGGGGCGTTGAATCGACAGCCGGAACAGTGCAGCGTTTCCGCGTGCCTTCCACAAAACCGCCGCAGACGCCCAACCTTCTGCTGCCGCTTCAGACAAAGGACGGTGTGAAGGTGCAATTCTCGGCGGTCAGCCACTGCGACCGGTATGAAATATACCGCACAGCCATTCCCAGACCGGGTCAGGATGACATCGAAGAATTGCTGGCCCTGGATCTTGAACTGCACGCGGCTCTGTTTGCGATGCCAAGCGAGGAGGATGTTTTTCTTACAAATCTATTGAGGAATTCGCTTGTGCCGAACCTTCCCGTAAACACCGGTCCCGGCGGAGCAAACGCTTCACAGGTTTCCGGGCAGTCAGGGGCGGGAACCGGATTAACCGCCTCACTGCAGAAGGCTCCGGGATCATATCAGTATCAACTGATCAATCCGATAAGTAAGCTTAAAACCCTTACCATCTTTAACGAGGCCTCGGTGATAGATAATCTCAAGCAACTCGATGACGAACAACTGCGTATCGCTTACAAGAAAATTCTTGATAAGTACGGTCCTCTTGCATTGGCCGACTACGAAGTTTTGAGCGTTGGAATGCTCAGGAGAATAAAATGGGAGAAGATAGGCGAACTCCCGGCTGACTACGATACAGTTGAAGCGGTCGACCCTGCCACAGGACTTCTGAAACCTCTCTCTTTCACTGATACAACGGCCAGGTACGGCATCACTTATCTTTACACCGTGCAGGCATGGAATGATGATAACCTCGGCTCCTCAAGACCGGAACCGGTGAAGGCCACACCGCGCAGGAACCGTGCTTTTGACCCGATTGACGGTCTTACGGGAGAGATTAACGAAATGATGAAGCCGAGTCTCAAATGGAATCTGCCGAAAATGTATCCGCTGACCGAAGAGCAGTGCCTTGATGATACGGTGAGTTATATCGTTTACCGTTCTGACACAAAGGATGGAACGTACTATCAGGCAAGTCCGCTGCTCTTTACTAACAGTTGGGTTGACGAAACGGCAGATCCTTATGCTTATAACTGGTATAAGGTAAAGGTGCTTGATACGGGCGGATATTTATCGGAGTTTTCAGAACCGGTACTCGTCAGGCTCGGTACTTATGTCACGAGCCTATTAACCGATATACCCGGGGGGCCTTCGGCGCCCGAAATCAGTATTGCAGGCGGCAATTTTACCATCACCGAAGGTGATGAGTTCATGACTGCATACGAGGTCACGGGCGCCGAACCAATCACCGTCACAGTAAAGGCAACCCGCGCCGACGGCTCCGCAGCCGGAGGTTTTTCTGCAGATCAAAACGCACGCAAAATCAATGCTCCGTCAAACCTCGCGCCCGGTACATACCGCGTCACGGTCACGGCGAGGAACACCGCTGGTGAGGATTCAGCCACCTTTACGCTGACCGTATCGGCCAAACCTGTCATTGTCACGGCACCGAGGATCTCCTTCAGCGGAAGCAGCTTCAAATCTATTCAGGGTGAAAAATTCAGTACGGAATACGAGCTTTCCGGCACCGAACCGATTACTGTTACGATAAATGCAGCAAACGCCGAAGGAACGAGAGTCGGAGGGTTTTCAGCGGACCAAACTGCGCGTAAAATCAGCGCTCCGTCAAACCTCGCGCCCGGTACATACCGCGTCACGGTCACGGCGAGGAACACCGCTGGTGAGGATTCAGCCACCTTTACGCTGACGGTATCGGCCAAACCTGTCATTGTCACGGCACCGAGGATCTCCTTCAGCGGAAGCAGCTTCAAATCTATTCAGGGTGAGAAATTCAGTACGGAATACGAACTTTCCGGCACCGAACCGATTACTGTTACGATAAATGCAACCACTGATAGCGGCTCTGCAGCAAAAGGGTTTTCAGCGGACCAAACTACGCGTAGAATTAACGCTCCGTCAAACCTTGTGCCCGGTACATACCGCGTCACGGTCACGGCGAAGAACACCGTTGGCGAGGATTCGGCCTCCTTTACGCTGACCGTATCGGCCAAACCTGTTATTGGTACGGCGCCCCGGATCTCTTTTGACGGCGACAGTTTCAAATCCACGCAGGGTGACGAATTCAATACGGTATATGAGCTTACCGGCACCGAGCCGATCACGGTAAAGGTAAATGCAGCCACTGCCGACGGCTCCGCGGTAAAAGGGTTTTCTGTTGATCAGTCTGCCAACCTCGTGAAGGCTGATCCGGAATTGGAAGCCGGCACGTACCATGTTACGGTCACAGCGGAAAACGCCGCCGGAGAGGATTCGGCTTCCTTTACTCTGACGGTAAAGGCTAAGGCTGCGGTACCGCCAAAGCTTGCCGACCGCGACGATGACTACAGCTTCATAATGCTCGCCGGTTCCGGCGATTTTACAATACAACTGTCGGCTACAGGGACTAAACCTCTGAAGTGGTCGCTGAAGTCGGGTGCATCACGAATAAGCACTCTTCCCTCCGAAATAAGCATAGACAGTAACGGTTTGCTGAAAGTCGGCAAAGACATTAAGGCCGGAAAATACAGTTTTATTGTAAATGTCAGCAATGAATCCGGCTATGACGAGAGAGTCGTGAACCTCAATGTAATGACCCGGTTTTCACCCATTGGCCTTATTAAACCGGAACTGCTGTCAAATACCACGGCCTCTACAATGGCGGGTTTCAACATGATCGCACGGAGCGGCCAGGTGTTTCAACCGGCTTCTCCGGCTTCCGGTCAGCTCCAGGAGCTGCCGGACACCCAATGGCAGGTAGTTCCGGGTACACAGATACAGGGGCATCCGGACGTCCAACCGTCCGCTCCATCTCTCGATCAATCGTCCGGAACGTCACACAGTCAGTCGCTTGGTATGGCTTACGACTTTGAGACCGGCGAGATGAAATGCATAAACTTTTTCCTTAAAGATGTTAAACTGAGTAAGAATCAGATTACCAATCTTTATTACGGTACGGCAAAAATGGACATCGGATATGACACACCTGTTGATGTCCGGATTAAAGACGCCGATTTTGAAGAAGGGGGCGGCTACGCGCATGACCTCCTGACAAAAGGGAAAGTCTATATCACGGAGCCCGCCGAGCTTTCGAGCATAGGCCTGACGCTCATGAGCCTCAATGTGTCGCCCGAAAACAGAACGGCAAAGGTCAGCGGTTATATCAAAAGCACAAAAGAAGGCCAAAACCTCGTGGGTGATTTATTCGTACTTGAGTTTGAAGACGCAGAGCTTAAACCGGGCGAAATCGTTATCACCGAGGGATTGCCGCAAATCCGCTATAAACAATTTTTATTTAAAAGCCTGAATCATATAACAATCTTGCTCAGGCCTGAGCAGCAGTGGGATAAGAGGCTGCTGTCCATGTCCGGCAACAGCGTATTTATGAAATCACACCTTGAGACGCTGAGCAACGAAGGCCTGGAATTTAATATGAGTGCGATGAATTTTGACATACAGGGCAGAATGAGCGCTGTCTTCACCGCGACGAAAGAGCAATGTCTGCAATTGCTTGTGCCGGGCGGTGCGGGATTGCGTGTAAGGCAGGCTGGTCTTCAATATGTAAACGGAGAGCTCAAACCGGGCGGGTATCTGATTGGCAAGCTCGTGCTGCCCTTTGAAAAGGCCACCGCCGAAGGCGAACTCGTGCCGGGTCTGTACGCGGGCGGACATCCCGCGCACAGCGAGATGGACGACCTCGCGGACGGCAGCGGCGGGCTTACTGACAGGCAAAGAGACGCGGCGGGTGATATGTTGGTACACTACGGCGAAATAGTACAGCAAAACAGTCTTCTCATCCTGCCAGGCTCTTTTACTCTGCAGGACAAGTGCGCATCAATTCCGATTGAATTGAGGGATTGGGACGGCGAGGGTTTTGTTGTTGAATCGTCAACAATGGATTCCGTGAGAGTAACAAACCGAAATGTCGATGAAGGACAATTCGTCGACCATGGCAAATATGACTATAAACAGCGCAACCAGGCTGTAATTGTAACACCGACGACGGTGTCGGTTGACCTTGACCGTAATGACTCCCTTCCGGGGCAGGACAGCTCGCAGGATCAGAACGGTTCCGGAGAGATTCTGACACCGAAGGAAGTCGGAAAACCATTCTGGGTCGGTATAGTGATAAACGGCGGAAAGCTGGCTCTTCCATCGTCCTACCTGCAGCAGGCCGACGGCAAAACCATCGAATTTTCACTCGCAGAGGGCGAGATGATCTACGACCTGAACGGTTTTAGTTACCAGACCTACTTGTACAGCAGCGACCCGGAAGGCGTACCGGCGCGGTTCGGCGAAAGTCTTGGCGGTTTTAAGGATGTGAGGATTAAGGACTGCCTTCTCGATATGTACGCGAACCGTGTCAATTTTGAAATTAACGCGAGAGTCCGGATCGATCTCTTCCACCATGAATGGATGGAAGCAAAGCTTTTCACTGATGAGAAGGAAGGGTTCATATGCTCTGCGGCTCCGACGTTAATCGAGGATGGCCTGGCAAAAGGCATTGACATTAAAATAGACGGAGGCTATTTTGAAAAAGAGGGTTTGAGAATCGGCGGTCAGGTAATAATACCCGCGCCGGGCACCTCCGGCTATGAAATAGGTTCACAGGACCCGCTGGCCTTCACCAATATGATCGTTCCGGCCGATCTTGAGAAAATACGCATGCAGAGCGGAACAAACATCTATGCCTCCGTGCCCCTTGACAAGCCTGTGAACATCAACTTCCAGGGTTTCCCGATGGAAGTGCGCGGACTTGACATCAAGTACACCGGACCGAAGAATCCGAAGCCCGGGAACGAGCAAAGAACCGATTGGGCAGAGCTTAATCTGCGCGGCGCGATACAGCTTTCGGACAACATCGCGCTGTCAAACGAATCAACCGACTCTCTTGTCGTCAAGTGCGCCGATAAAGAGGCCATCCCGACGGTGCTTTACGACAAGTCTTACTCAGTGCTGAATAATTCCTTCGAAGGCTGCATCGACGTTGTGGGCAGGCTTGTACCTAAGAAGATCCAAAACGTAAGCGGCGGCCTTATAGAATTTGAATCAGAAGAGCTTGAACTCAATTTCCTGGGGCAAAGCCTTAACTCTTTACCGGTGACCCACTACACGCGTTTCGGCAAGGCGGGCGACAAATTCTACTTCGCAGTGGGGCTTACACCTATGGGAGGCAAGCCCATCAACTTCGGTGCGGGCAACATAGAAAAATTCACAGGGCTCGTAGCTCAAAACATGCAGGTCGGAAAGGATCAGCAGGGAAGGCTGACATTCCCGGAAAATGCCGGCGATATGAGCAACTATATCAGAAATCTCCAGGTGGGCGGCGGTAAATTCGCGGGCGGCATCAAGGGTGAGATGAAAGTTTTAAAGCTGTGTACGATAAAGAACCTGTACTTCGGCTTTGAGCAAGGTCCGAAGGTTACCGCCGGCGGCGATGTATACGTACCGCTCGACATAGAGTCGATAATCAATGGGAACCCCTCCAGACACGTAGGGAAAGCCGATATTCAATACAGGCATGCCGATCGCTATTTCTCCATTAACATGACTTTCGACAGAATGAACATTGTTATATTTGATTTCGGGGGCAGCCTGGGCCTTGAGTACAGCCCACTCCTGTTCGGCGTTTACATTGGGTATCCCGAAACGCTGTTTACGAACTTCATGTTAGGTCCGATCCCCGTCCACGTAGGTGTCGGTCTTGGCTTCCGCATCGACCAGGATAATGAATCGATGGTCCAGGCTAAGTTTGAATTCGGGCTTGAGAAGGAATTGGAGATTGCGATAGTATACCTGCACGGCTATATCTACGCAGGCGCAGACGGAGCGTATTACTGGGGCGGCCCTGGCGGCAGCAGGATTACGCTGGACATCTACTTAAAGGGTGGTATTGAAGGTGGTATAAAAGTCGGCAGTAAAAGATACAACATCATCAGCTTTTATCTAGACGCCCACGGAACACTTGCATCAGGAGCCGGCTTCAGGAGCTGGGAGATTGGATGCAGTTGCACCGTAGGATATAGCCTCGATTTGTGGGTGGTTGAAATAGAGGGCTCGGTCAGCGCGAGCTTCGACACAACATTGTCCTTGTAAACACAATGCCGCACATTGCTGAAAAACTGACCCGTGGGATTTTCCCGCGGGTCTTTTTGCTTTTATAATACTATAAGCAAGCATTTATTTTTTACTGTTCCGATACTGACCGTATTTTAACCGTTTTTATCTGGAAGAATGGCCAGGAAAGCCTTCACACGTTTTTTTGTTCAGCGAAAAATGTTTACAAGCAATAAAATATTATGTAAAATAAAATATATTATGTATACCTATTCAGGTGCATATCTGATAGTTTTGTTAATTATAAGCAGCATTTTTCAAACAATACAAATTGAATGTGATTTATTTAAATGGGGGGCACCTAATGACGAAGCAAAATTTTGAAATAAAGAATGAAAAGATCCGCAGCGCATTCCTTGAACTTAAAAGGAATAATCCGGAGAAATTTAAAAACAGGCTTAAACTGTCATGGAGCAACTGGGGATTCGGGCTCGAATCACTCGCGGAATCTGCGGCGCGCCTGCAGCGGGCGGGAATAAAATACATTGAGCTCCATGGCAACCATTATGGACCGGATCTTGGGTACAAGCCGGATGAAACGCTGAAAGTTCTTAATGACTTCGGCATCAGTGTCTCGGGGATCTGCGGCATGTTTTCCGCAGATAATGATCTATCAAGCAACCGCCCTATGCAAAGGCAGGCCGCGGTGGATTATATAAAAAGGGAGCTTGAATTCGGAGCAAAAGTAGGCGCTTCCTATATGCTGATTGTACCGGGGGCTGTCGGAAGGCCCGGGGCCTATGATAATACCGAATTCGAAAGAAGCGTGGAGACACTTGGCCTCGTAGCAGATCTATTTGTAAAATACAATATCAAAGCTGCAATCGAACCGATAAGAGCTGCAGAGGTCAGTTTCATTCACACAATAGCGGAAGCAAAGGAATATATTGCCGCGGTTAATCATCCCGGTGTACGGCATATAAACGGTGATGTTTATCATATGCAGTCCGGCGAGTCACATATTGGTGAAGCAATACTTGATGCCGGTGAAATGCTTGTTAACCTCCATATGGCCGACAGCAACAGATGCGCTTTGGGAGAAGGATCGCTTGATCTGGATACTATAATAATGGCGTTATACCTTATTGATTACAATAACGGAGACAGGTTTGTAACTCCGGAACCCCTGGGGCCCGGCGGAGACCCATATCCCGCAATGAACGGAAAACCTGACAAGGCTTCCCTTGATAAGCTTGTAATGCAGACAGTAACTTATTTCAGGGAGAGGGAAGAGGCGCTTCTTGGTTGACATGCCAGGAGGGTGATATACTCCGTATATTTTAAAAAAATAAAGAATAACACGGATCAGAACAAAAAACCGTTTTGTTTTATGCGGTTTATGATTGCGGTTTGTACCTTTTCCGGTACTCTATCGGGGTGCAGCCCGCAATTTTTTTAAACATCTTTGAAAAATACGAGAAATGGGAATAACCTACTGCCGATGCTACAGCACTGACCGAGAGATCCGTAGAAACGAGCAGTTCCCTTGCCTTTTTGAACCGTTCCTGGATCAGATAATCCGATATTGAGAAGCCTGTCCTTTTTTTGAATACTTTTGAAAGATAATCGGGACTGAGAAAGGTATACTGCGCGATTGTTTCCCGTGAAAGATCTTCCTCGTCCAGATGAAGCGCAATATATTCCTTTACTGTTTCCACAACATCGTTAGGTCTTTCGACAGCATTGATCCTTTCCATTGTTTTCCGGATGATATGCCTTACCCATATGTTCATCTCCTCTATGGAATTGACGGCCTTATCCTCCAATTCGATAGTAAGAGCATCATTAAAAATTTCACTTGCTGAAATATTATTTTGATTAAGAAGCAGATATATCATCTGAAGAAAGTCCTGCCGGAACTGCCTGAGCGTGCTTGCATTGATATTCCCTGTCCGGGAAAGCACCTTAAAATATACAAATATCTCTTCGATGGCTTCTTTTTCCTTGCCTTTCTTCAGCAGTGTCGTCCAAAGCTCGATATTGGGAGTATTTACTTCGGCTTTTTTTATCGCTTCGTGAATTTCTATAACCTGGTTCAGCAATACATTTTCATTTTTCAATGTTTTCAGAACCGCTATCACATTTGAAAAATCGGAAACACTCGACATTTCGCCGATAAAGCATGATACGTCGCAGTAAACCTTATTGCAGGTGCGTACCAGCTCTTCGCAATATTCTCTTAAAGTTTCCCTCATTAAGTGTTCCGGGTTTTCAAAAGAAAGGATGATAATATAATCCGTATTGTTGAGTTTGATAATCCGGGTTGAAAACTCTTCTTCCGTAAAGATCCTGTATATAGACTGCTTAATCACATGCTCAATGATTTTTTGATTCCTTGCGCTCAGTTCTTTTTGATACCGCTGAATTGTCAGCAGGATTGGGAAGAACTTCATATCCATCGTGATCGGAATGTTCATGTCTTCAATCATTGATTTAATGGCTTCCCCGGATGAAAGCTCCATATTGTTGATCAGGTTCAGCCAAAAGCTCTCCATTACGAGAGGGGTGATCCGTTTCCACAATTGCTGATAGTCATTTATCCTAAGTGTCTCTGTTTTCTTTTTCAGCACATTTTCCGCTTTTTTTAAAACGGAATTCAATTCTTCCGGATCTACCGGTTTCAGCAAATAATCAATACATCCAAGCCGCAGTGCCTGTCTTGCGTATTTAAAATCAGAGTGGCATGTAAGCAGAACGGATACGGTATCCTGGCTTCTTTCCTGCCCCCATTCCAACAGTTCAATTCCGGTTCCCTGCGGCATTTCGATATCACAAAGCAGGATATCTATTTTTTTGCTCGACAAAATCTCTTTAGCCTGATGGATATTATTTGCCGTAAAAAGATCATCTACCGGAATGCCGGTACTGTCTATAATGTTCTTAACTTTCTGTATGTCGTGGTTATCATCGTCAACAATCAGAATCGAATACACCTTTTCCCCCCTTTTCTATGACAGATTTCGCATTATATTAAAATCGGGAGAAACCGGTAAGTAAATTTCAATTTTTGCCCCGTTGGAATTGGAAAAACGAATATCCGATTTTCCTTTGTAAAGCAGTGCTATTCTTCGTTGAATATTCTTTATTCCCATATGCTCACTTTTCTTTTGAGGGAAAATATTTTCAGTGCTTTGGAACATACGCAAACAATCCTCCGGAAAACCGTTCCCGTTGTCCTTTATTATGATTTTGATGCAATCTTCCTGTTTATATTCGGCAAAATCAATATTCACCGATATGGTAACCGATCCGTCTTCAGATGCCGAATACTTGATCGCGTTTTCCAAAAATGTCTGGACAATCAGCGGAGGAACAGGCGTATCATAAAGAAAGTCAGGCACTGTAAAAGAATATGTCAGCTTGTCCTTCAGGCTCATTTTCTGGATACGCAAATAATCCTCACAATGACTGATCTCATCCTTTAAAAGGACAAAGTTGAAGTGGTTGGTATAGATAAACCGGTAGTACCGGATCATGCAGAGAGTCATTTCTTCAACCAGTTTATTGTCTTTTGATCCTGAAAGATTGTATAAGATATTCAGGGAGTTTATCAAAAAATGCGGGCTTTGCTGCATTTGCAGACGATAAAGTTCCTCGTTCAGCGCGGTATTTTTTTCGTGCTGTACGCTTATTTGCAGATCCTGGATCTGCGTAAGCATATTATTGAAGGTTTCTTTTACTATTTCAAACTCGTCCGATGTTGTTTTTAAGTTAATCCTTACGTTTAAATCTCCATTCTTTACTTTCTTCATCGAAGCCACTAAACTTTTCAGCGGCAGCAAAATATCCTTATTGATAAAAATCAAGTAAGCGGGGATGATGATAAAACAGAGAACGAACAAAATAACAAAAGAAAAACGAAGGATATGCGGAAGATAATTCAACGTATTTTTCTCCGGTATAAGGACATTCAGCCTGAAATCCCCTTTGGAAGAACTGCGGGAGATAAATTGGTAATTCGCTTTTTTTCCGTTTTGTGTCAGTTTAACCAGGCTGTTTTCGCCATGAATCGAATCAAGATCCAGGTTGTTCAGCGGCGTCAATACGGTGCCGTTTATATCCGTGAAGAAAGTATAAATATTTTCCCCGAGGTCAACCAGCGTCATCGGAGTTTTAAGGCTTTCCATCTGTATGCATGCTCCAAGATACATGTTATTTGACTGTATGATACGCATCAGGTAATGAGAGTCTTCTATCGTATAGACCTTCCAGTTGTAGAAGTCGACAGCATCGGTTTCAGCGTTATTTTGAATGTATGTGCTGATCTGATCCCGCTTTTTGTATTCCATACTGTTTTTATTTACACTTAAGAAAGTATCCGCTTCCGGAAGATATGCAAAAAAACAATCAACCGTTTTATATACGAGGATATCGTTTGCAAGTTTGTTCTTAAGAGAAATCCTCGCCAGGTTGGAAGTCATGTCGGTTTCATCTCTTTTAATTGCCTGGAGATTATCATCATAGTAAATTGTCAGGCTCAGGTACTGTTCGATATCCGTCAGTGCGGTATCAACCTGGTTCAAATAGAGTGCAACCATGTTTTCATATGATTTCGATACCTGGGTACGCACAAGATAAACGGCATAAATGTTTGTTAATACCAGTAAAATGACAATCGGAACAGCGAAGCATAAAAAACTGCGAATCAACTTGGTACGGATTGAGTTCAAAAAATTTACCCTCCTAATTTTCCGAAAAAGTCCGGGAGATGCTAATTTCATTTTATTTTATAACGATTTCCCTGTCAAATAACCTTCCTAAAATGACTTGAAAGTAACAATTATAGGTCTTAAAAGTGATAGAAAGGATAAATGCGCGAGGCATAAAATCAAAATGTACAGGTCAAAAAGCAGACATCTCTATATCTATCAAAAAGAGCGGAAACTGAAATGGGGGAATAACATGAAATATATCGCCGAAAAATATCCAATCATAACGGACAGGATTGTGACAAACCCTCATGAAGGGCTGATCATTGGCAACGGCGACTTCGCGGCAAACGTAACTTTTTTGTCCCATGAAATTATCCTGTATCTCGGTAAGAATGATATCTGGGATTCGAGGATAGACAATAATGCAAAAAATCAAACATTAACCCAGGATGACCTGATCAGGTATGAAAGGGATTACGGATTTGAATGGCCGGAAAATTGCGACAATATCCTGACGCGGTTTGCAAACTGGGAGGGTAAGCCGGAAGGCGTCGACGTGGTTTTTGGTTCGCTTGCAGAGGAAAAGGAACGATGCGGCAAACTCGTTTTATGGTTCGGCGGATTCGGTCTGAGAAGAGCCGGGCGTATTCGAATTCGTCATTGCGGGTTCAGTAATACGAAAATTTATGCTAAACTAAATATAAAGAATGGTTTGTTGGAGTCCACGGTTGATTTAGGCAGGAGCAAGCTGCATTTCAGCGCTTTTATACATAAAGAACTGAATACGCTGGCAATGAAAATGTCTCTTGAGGGCGATACCACCGCGATCCAGATATTTGTCGAGAAGGAACCGGATTATGCGGATCCGACAATGCCTTTGCCGAAAGTGGAACTGCTTACGGATCACAGCGGTACGATAACACAGCTTATACCGGGCAAATTCGATACACCGGATTTCAGTTGGAGCATTGCGTCGTCCTTCCCGGAAACTGTTGATAAAAACTCAAATGACAAGATCCCGGTTCTCGATATGGCTTACGCGCTTGCACAGTCTCTCCGCCTGAATGACGGAAACGAAATCACATTGTTTACCGGTATTTCAACGGACCGTGAAAACTACCCGGATACCCGGGAGCGGGCTATCCGAATCATGGGAGAGAATACGATAGAGCGCTATAACCGGTTGCTTGCGGAAAGTGAGAAGCTTTGGGAGAAATACTGGGAATCTTCCAGTATTGAAATAGAAGATAAGGAACTTGAATCTGTCTGGTACAGAAATCTTTACGGTTTTGCCTGCCACATGAAACGCGGGGCCCAGGCTCCTTCTCTCTGCGCAAATGTCCCTATTGACGATAACTGCGACTTCCATTCCCGCTACACATGGAATCATAATGTGCAAAAATGGTTCGCCGCTGCGCTGCCGGTGAACCGTCTGGAGTGGTATGACGTATTTGCGGACCTTATACGCCAGCATATGCCGACATTTGAATACTTTTCCGAAATGATATTCGGGATAAAGGGCGGAGTTTACTGCGATCTCAGCAGTATTCCCTATGCTCCTCCACATCGTGCCATCGTGAATAATAAATGGGGACGCGCGCTGTGTCATACCGGCTGGCTTTCTTTGATGCTTTGGCAGCACTGGGAATTCACGCATGATACGGAATGGTTGAGGAAGAACGCATATGATTATATTAAAAAGGCTGCGGTTTTTTACAGCGAATATTTGAAGAAATACCAGAAGGAAGACGGCGATATCTATCCGTCTATGCGCCTGGAAGAACCCGGATGGTGCAAAGGTTTCGTAGGAAACCGGAACAACGTGACCGATATCGTTATGTTCAGGAAAGCCTTTGAGTGCGCTATCAGCGCATCGGAAGTACTTGGGGTTGATGAGGAAGAACGTGAAGACTGGGCACAGGCTCTTAAAAAAGTACCGGAAATCGAGTATGGATGGACAGAAGATAACCAGGGCTGGTATGCATTTTGTAAGGATTGGGATAAATTCGATTCCGTTATCCGCGGAAAACGACTCTCTGAATTTGCGGATATGGAGTGGCGGCTGGAGTATGCCCGTACTAATCGCTGGGGATGCGGCGGATGGCTCGTGTATCCCGGTGAGTACCTGGACGGCGATGAAGACGGGGGGCTTGCTGAAGTAGTTCGTGACATGCTGAGAAGAACAAATATCCTGCGTCCAAAAGGTACGGCTACTCCGGCGCCGCTGCATGCGATTTCCGCGATGATGCCGTTCGTTCGTCTCGGATTAAAAGAGAAATTCGATGAAATTCGTACCGCTTTGCTGAACCATCGCTTTGACAATGGTTTATACTGTTCGGTTTCATATGCGGAAGGGCAGCTGCTGGTCTGGGTAAGCAATAACTGGAGGATGGTTGAAAATCAGTTCCAGGGTATTATGTGTATAACCGAAATGCTGCTGCAATCGCAAGGTAATATAATAAGGCTGTTCCCTTACTGGCCTGAGAATAAAGCGGCGAAATTCGAGCGGCTCAGAGCCCGCGGTGGTTTCTTTGTATCGGCCGAAAAAGATAAAGACGGGCTTATTGCATTAAAGATAGAAAGTACGGCAGGAGGAAAATGCCGTATAAGGTGGACAGAAAAGAAGGAGCCCGTTATTACTGAAAACGGTGCCGTTGTTCCGTTCGAAATAAAGGACAATATGCTTGTTTTTAATACGGAAGCCGGCAGGATATATGATTTCAAATTTTAACAGGAAGGGACTGGTATAAATGAGAATTATAGATGCTGATGTACATCTTGCACCGATAAGGGAGCAGGGGATCGACGCAAGTATCGAAACCACCATATTGAAAATGGACCGCGCAAAGGTGGACCAGGCATTGGTATGGTTAATCCCGCCCTACCTGAGGCATATTGACGACTCGAATGCTTACATCTATGAAGCGACACGGAAATATCCCGATCGTTTCCTGGGATTCGGCTGGGCTGATCCGAATCTTGGAGTTGATAAAGCAATCGACTCGGTGAAAAAGTGCATATACGAATACGGTTTTCACGGCGTGAAACTGAATGGGGCACAAAACAGCTACTATATTGACAATCCCGAATATGCCCCGGTAATTGAGGAGATTGCAAAAACCAAAAAAGCTTTGGCTCTTCATGTAGGAGCGGATGCATTTGAATTCACGCATCCGTTTCGCGTAAGAAAAATCGCGAAGGAATACCCTGAAATGAAAATATTGGTGGCGCACATGGGCGGCGTCGGCCATGCCGATTTAACGGATGCTATGATCGAAGTCGCACAGGAATGCCCGAATATTATGCTGATTGGCAGCATGGTCAGGACAAATGCGATATGGAAAGCGATCGAACAATTGGGAGCGGACAGGGTCTGTTATGGGAGCGATACTCCTTTTGACATCATGCATGCATGCGTAGGTAAATACAAAGCGCTCATTGAAGATTTGCCGGTCGATGATCAGGAAAAAATCATGGGGGGCAATCTTTTGAGGACATTAGGTTTTTGAAGTGAACTTAACAAATGCGGGAGGGGGGTGTAACCAGATAAAAGATAAATTTACGAATAGTCCTGAAGGCTATTCACGGAGTTTGCATTACTTTGCAAACTTGGAAGGAAAAAAGATGATGGAAAGTGTAATAATAATGAAGGGGGAAAAAACAATGATAAGAAAACCAGGTTTCAAACGTATATTTACATGTGTTTTGGCGACGTTAATGCTGATGGTCCTCGTAGCAGGATGCGGCAACAGCACAACACCGGGCACTAACGAACCTCAGACAAAACCCGATAATACCGCGGGTACGCCTACCACGCCTGCCACGCAGGAAAAACCGGCAGAGATAGTTTTTGCTCTGCTCGCTGACAATTCACCGCGTACGGCAGACGCTCCGCTGATTGAAGATGCGATTAATGAAATTACTCTTAATAAGATCAATACAAAGGTGTCACTGCAGCTCTATCCGTACTCAAGCTATGATCAGCAGATTACATTGATGCAGTCGGGAAATGAACCGTTGGATTTGATTTTCGTAACGAATGCCAATTATTCTTCTTATGTAAGCAGAAACCAACTGCTTCAACTGGACGAGCTGATAGACAAATACGGAGCGGGCATCCGTGAGGCACTTGGAGATTATCTCGACGCTACCGCTATAGACGGAAAACTGTATATCGTTCCTACCATACGCGACCTCGCAAAATACTATGCGGTAAACATGCGCAAGGACCTTGTTGACAAATACAACATTGATACCAGTGCCATAAAAGATATATATGACCTGACTCCTATCCTCAAAAAGGTCAAGGAAGGCGAGGGAGCAGATTTTTATCCTCTGGTAACAGCCGCCGCCGGCAGATCAATTCTGAGCTATTACGTCAAATATGACCCGCTGGGTGATGCAATCGGCGTATTGCTGAACGATGGACTGGATAATACTAAGGTAGTACTTTACGAAGAAACAGAAGAATACCGTGAACTGGTTAAATTGGTACATGACTGGTACGAGGCCGGTTATATCATGAGAGACATAACAACTACACAGGAAGGATATTCCTCTTTGCTTAAAGCCGGAAAAGGATTTGCGTACCTGAATGGCGCCAAGGCAGGATATGCTGAACAGGCTACCAGGAATGTCGGTGCTCCGATCCTTACAATACCGCTGACTCCTACCATTGCAAACACCGCCAGTGTGACCCAGGTTAACTGGGGTATATCCGTAACAAGTAAATATCCTGATGCCGCTACCAAATATCTGAATCTGATGTACTCCGACAAGGATCTTGTTACATTGCTTTGCTGGGGTATTGAAGGCAAGCATTATAAGATATATGAAGACGGTTTTGCTTATTATCCGGAAGGTGTTGACGGAGATAGCAGCGGATGGACGCTCAACATGGGTTATGCAATGGGCAACCAGTTCCTTTCTCCTCTGTGGAGAGGCGAACAGCCCAATCTGTGGGAACAGATGAAGAAAGATAATGATACTGCATTAAGGTCCAAAGCGCTTGGTTTTACATTTAACAGCGAGAACGTAAAGACAGAGCTGGCTGCTGTCAACTCCGTACGTTCACAGTACAGAATGCTTATCGAATGCGGTCTGGCCGATCCTGACAGCGGCATTATTGAAGAATATGTTGCCAAAATGAAGGAAGCCGGCGTTGATAAGATTATAGCTGAAAAGCAGGCACAGCTTGATGCATGGCTGGCTAAAAAGTAACAATGTCCGCTTCGTGATTTAGATTTATAAATATGAAAAACAGTTGATCTGCAGTTCTACCCTGGCAGCATTGCTTTAACTCAGACTGCAGATCGACTGTTACTAAAAAGGGGTTATCACTATGCTGGCGAATTCTTCAAAAACCAATAAGTCTTCAAAATCATTAATGCGGAAGTTTCCGATATATCTTATGATGGCTCCGGGATTTATATATTTATTCTTTAATAATTATATTCCGATTGCCGGCCTGGCTATTGCTTTCAAGGATATTGATTTTCGAAAGGGCATTCTGAAAAGTGACTGGATAGGTTTTAGGAATTTTGAGTATTTATTTAAAACGAAAGATGCGCTGATTATTACAAGAAATACTTTGATGTACAATGCTGCTTTTATTTTGTTAGGTATCGTGTTTGGCGTTATTGCCGCTCTTTTAATGAATGAGGTTTCAAATAAGCGCCTTTTGAAGTTTTACCAGACGGCTATTCTTTCGCCTCAGTTGGTTTCATGGATCGTTGTAAGCTATTTTGTATATGCTTTATTAAGCATTGACAAGGGCATGGTTAACAATCGAATTTTGCCTCTATTGGGAATGAAGGAAATTTCATGGTACACGGAGCCTAAATACTGGCCGTTTATTATTACTATTATGCAGATATGGAAAACTATAGGGTTTAATAGTATTATTTACCTGGCAACAATAGTCGGAATAGACAGTGAATATTATGAAGCAGCCACATTGGATGGCGCCTCAAGGGGCCAGCAGATTATTCATATCACGCTGCCTTTGCTTGTCCCTACTATTGTAACCCTTTTTCTCATACACGTAGGGAGAATTTTCTATGCGGATTTCGGGCTGTTTTTCCAGGTGCCGATGAATTCAGGGGCATTGTTCAGCACAACAAATGTTATAGACACCTATGTATACAGGGCACTGCTTCAGTTAGGGGATATCGGCATGTCTGCAGCCGCCGGATTTTATCAGTCGATTGTCGGATTCGTCCTGATCGTAATCTCCAATTTGATAATCCGGAAATTCAATAAAGAGAATGCCTTGTTTTAAAGTATTTGTTTACAGAAAGAAAGGGTAATCGGATCATGAAGTCTAAATTGAAGCAGAACAGAATAAATACTTTTGTTGCGTGTGTAATCCTTACCATAATATCAATCTGCTGCATTATACCGTTTTTATTACTGGTGATCGGTTCTTTTACCGATAACAATGTAATCATTAATGAAGGGTACAGTTTTTTCCCGTCGAAATGGAGTGCAGCCGCTTACGTATACTTGAGCAAAGATTTTGAAGCAATGGTAAACGCATACCTGGTGACCGTTTTTACAACAGTGTTTGGGACCTCTTTAGGGCTTTTAATTTCTTCAATGCTTGCATATGGTTTAGCGCACAATAACCTGAAGGGGAGCAGAATACTTAACTTTTTGGTTTTATTTACAATCCTGTTCAATGGTGGCCTGGTTCCTACCTATTTGATGTATACTCAGCTTTTTCGTATCAAGAATACGATTTGGGCACAGGTTTTTCCATCCCTGCTGGTAAATGGGTTTAATGTGATGCTGCTCAGGTCCTATTTTAGAACGAACATTCCGCAGGAACTCTATGAAGCGGCCCGCATAGACGGCGCAAGTGAGGGGCGTATATTTTTTAAGATTTGTCTGCCCCTGTCCCGTCCTATTTTGGCAACTGTCGGATTAATGCAGGGATTGGCTTACTGGAACTCGTGGTTAAACGGATTGTATTATTTGTCGGATACAAAATATTACAATGTTCAAAATGTACTGAATCGTCTTCTGCTGGATATCCGTTATCTGAAGTCCGGCTTTTTCGGGGATATGGCCGGTGAAATGCTCGCAACCATGCCGACGGATTCCGTTATAATGGCAATCGCGGTAGTCGGTGTGGTACCAATGCTGTTCATCTATCCTTTCTTTCAGAAGTACTACGTCAAGGGTATTACATTGGGCGGTGTGAAAGGTTAACTCATATATACTGTTTTTCCGTGTAATCATATCAGCCGGGGGATATTGGAATCAGTTCCCCTGGTTTTGCATTTTTCTGTCTGTTATATAATCCGAAATCTTCCTGACAAGATGCGCGGCAAAATACAACAAGGATGATAACAGCGCTATTGACGCGCCGGAAGCGATATTGAAGCGGTATGAAGCCCATAGTCCGGCAAAGCACAATACAAGACTGATGAATACCGATAACAGCATGATTGATTTCAAATTACCGCTGAAAAGCTTTGCAATAGCCGCAGGAGCGGTTAATAACGCGAGAACGAGCACGATTCCGACCGCGCGTATCAGAATAACTATTGTCAAAGCTATTATCACATGCAGAATATTGTTTATCAGGTTTACATTGATTTTCAGTACGGCGGCGAATTCATCATCAAACAAATATGCCCTGAAATAGTTATAGAACGCGATGATAAAGAAAATTATAACGGCATCAAGAATAACGGTAAGCAGTAAATCGGTTTTTGATACGGTTAAGATATCACCGAACAAATATGAAGAAATATCGGGCGGATAACCCGGAGTAAACGATATGAAGAGAATGCCCAAAGCCATTCCCGCAGACCAGAAGATTCCGGTTGCTATATCTGAATTTCGGTGCGATTTTTTGCCGATATAACCGATTCCTATCGCGGCTGCAACGGCAAAGACAAAAGCGCCGATAATAGGCTCGATTCCGAGGAAATAGCCTAATCCTACGCCTCCGAAAGAGGTATGCGATATACCACCGCTTATCATGACAAGCCTTTTTAAAATTATAACCGTTCCGATAATTCCGCATGCAATGCTTATAAGTATTGAGCAAAGAAACGCGTTCTGAAGAAAATTGTATTCAAACAGCGCTTTTAACATACCGTCACTCCCCGTGATCACGCAAAACTCTATGGGGAACACCGTGCGCAATCAAATCAACGGGACACCCAAAAGTTTTTTGTATAATATCATTATCAAGCTCAATTTCACCGTGATAAAACAGTCTTTTGTTAAGGCACGCAACATTTTTAACATATGATGATATCGCCGCGGTGTCATGCGTGATAAGAATAATTGTCACCGAGCGGTTAATCTCCTTTAAAAATTCATAAATCTGTGTTTTTGAGTCATTATCAACATTTGCGGTAGGCTCATCCAAAAGCAGCAATTCAGGTTCCGTGGCAAGGGCTCTCAGAATCATAACCTTTTGAAACTGCCCGCCGGATAATTGGGAAATCTGCCTGTTTCTGAGATGGGTTATATTAAGCCTGTCAAGCATGCTTTCAGCTATTTCGTAATCTTTTTTTGAGTAGCGGTGGAATAAACCTGTCCGTCCATGCAGCCTTCCAGTTAAAATAACATCGATAACGCTGATCGGAAAATCGTGAATAAAATGCGAAAACTGAGGAACATAACCAATCGGAGCGGCGTATTTTTCCGGGTCCCGGCCGAAAATTCTGATTTCCCCGTGCTGGGGCCTGACTATTCCGAGAACCGACTTGACAAGTGTACTTTTTCCTCCGCCGTTCGGCCCGATGATTGCAAGAAAATCCTTTTCGGCTACGGTGAGATTAATGTCCGATAAAGCACATGTTTTGTTATAGTAAACGGTCAGGTTTTTTATTTCTATCGCATAATTCATTTCTTGCACCTTTTTTCATGCCTATTCGAATGACTTAACCAGTTCGGCGGCTATTTTTTTAATATTGTCGATATAATCGGGGGCGAGGGGAGTTACCTGAACCGCCTTTCCTCCTATTTCATCGGCAAATACCCTTGACTGCTTGCTGTCCATTTCGGATTGGTAGAAAACCGTCTTTATATTCTGTTCCCTCGCAATGTCTATAACTTTCTGAAGGTTAAGCGGGGCGGCTTCCTTGCCTTCTTCCTCTATAGAAACCATATTAAGCCCATAATCGTCGGCAAAATAGCCAAGGGAAGGATGATATACAATAAAGGTCCTGTTCCTATAATTGCTTAATAACCTGCTTATTTCTTTATCGAGATCAATCAGCTTTTCAATATATTTTTGCGCGTTTTCTCGGTATTTTTCACTGTTGTCTTTATCAATATCCGACAGCTCCTGCGAGATTATGTCGACCATTACCGCAGCCCGTTTGGGTGAGAGCCATATGTGCGGGTCTCTATGACCAGGCACGATTTCGATTTCCGGATAATGTTCTTTTACCTTGCCGGCCAAATCCACTATTTTTATGTTTCCGTTAATGTCCTTAAGCTTGTCAAGTATGCCTACTTCGGCGGGAACACCAATCGAAAAATAAATAGAAGAACGGCTTAGTTTTTCAAGTTCAATGGGCGACGGGGCATAAGTTTCAGGGCTTTTGCCGGGAGGAATGGCCGTGACTATATCAATGCTGCCGCCGGTAACTTCTTTTACAAAGGTCTCCTGCGGGACGATTGATACGGCAACCGTAAACCTGGCGTCTTTTTTATCCGTACCGGACGCGCATGAAACTGTAAGCAGTATTTGTAAAATAATTACCAAAGCAGTAATAAGCCTAAATACTGTTTTCATTTGCCCACCTCGCATTCTACGATATTAGGCAATATCATTATAAATCATATCGGCGTCAAAATGTCAACCCGTTTGCCGTACAGATTCAAATCATTATGTTGTGAATCTCATAACGCTGTTCATTAACTGGTCGGCACCTTCTTTTGCGAAATTGATCCTTTCAACGACATCACTTGTCATAGCGGCAACGGCGGCAGCTCTTTCTGCAATGTTAGTGGTTCCTGACGCCCCTTCGTTTGTCGCTGCGGTAACTTCATCTATCGCTTTTGTCATATTCCGGGTTACTTCGAGCAACTCGTGCGCGGTTGAGTTCAAGTCGGAAATAATAACGTTTATCCTGTCCGCATCGCCTTCATATTGCTCGAGTGTTGTGAGCATTGTGTTATAATCATTCCGGATATCCTTATCAACGTATGTAAGCAAATCATTCGAAGTTTCGGCAAGATTATTAACGGCTTCAATTATTTTTTCGGTTACTTTCTGTATTTCGGCAACCGCGTTTTTGGAATCATCGGCAAGCTTTCTGATTTCTTCCGCAACAACGGCAAACCCTTTACCCGCTTCACCCGCCCTTGCGGCTTCAATGGCGGCGTTCAGGGACAGCAGGTTTGTCTGCGCCGTTATCTGCAATATCGTATCCGCAAGGACATTAACCTGCTCAATGGCTTTGGACTCATCAAGAGCGTTTTGAAGCTTCTGCTTCACGCTGTTGAATACCTTGTTGCCGTTTTCATATGAAGTCTTGAAATTCCTGCCAAGTTCAACAGCCCGCGTGCTGATTTCATCCGCAATATAATTGCCGTCCTGAGCCTTGTTTTTTATTTGTTCAACGGCCATTTCGATTTCTTTTGACGTTGCGTTCATTTCTTCCGTAAAAGCGGCGGTTTCTTCGGTTCCTGCGGACAATTCTTCCGTGGTGGCCGAAATGTCTTCAATAGCCTCTCCTAACTTGCTCATATTGTTTTTTGTCAATAGGATTGCGTCATTCAGCATCGAAATTTGATCTTTTACCTCTTTGATCAGTTTTCTGAATTCGTTTCTCGCAATTGCCTCCGCGTTGATTATTATACCGAATTCATCCTTATCTTTCATAATCGATTCATAAGCGCTGTCACTCGTTAAGTCTAAATTCGACGTTTTTTCTATAAAACTGACCGTAGTTTTTGTTCTTTTATTTACACCGATGATTGTGATTATGCCAAAGAACAGAGATACCGCAACAGCGAGAGCGGAAATAACTAAAAGCGTATATTGCAGTCTGGCAATTAACCCGCTGCTCTGTTCAAGAATGTCGACGCTGTACTCGTCAAGGATTTCCTCAATCTGATTGATTGCCTCCCTTGCCGAATCAAAGTATTTAAGACTTTCAGCTTTGTTTTTTACGGTATGGCTTACCTCGTCAAACTGTTCCCGCCACAATCTGAAGTCTTTATCAAAAAGATCGAACAGTTCGGGCAGCGACATCCGGGAGGCAGGGTGAAGATAGCCCTCAAATTTGGAGATATTGTCGAAGATAATGGTTCTTGCATTGCTAACCCGCTCAAGTGTCTGTGAAACATTTTCATTGTAAGAATCTTTCGCGGCATTTTTTCTTCCTGTGTAACCGCGTTCTCAAGGTTGTTTTGAGCAACAAGGGCCTGGTAGAAATCCCTGTCGGCATTGAACAGCCAATATGAGCTTTTATAAAACTCATCATACAAATTTGTGACAAGAAAGCCCATCAATGATTTCGAATAGGATATCGATGTTATGGAAACAAGTAATAGCGCAATTAATGAAAGCGCAAGCGGAAAAAACATTTTGTAGCGCAGCCGGATGTTGTGAAATCGAATGAATTTGGCCATTTATAAAGCCCTCCTTATATAAAAATAAAAACAGAAAAATAGTATTTTTTCGTAATATCGGGCAAAAACGCAACAGAGATTATAGCGTTTTTATGTCAACTTTATTTATAAAGAATGGTAAAGAAATAAATAAAAAAAAGCGGAGCATTATACTCCGCCTTTTATGTTATTCCGCTTTTTCTGCGGCATAATAAATTTTAATCCTTTAAGGTTGTATACATAAAATACTTGTAGCCGAGAGGTGATGAATAGAATCCATCAAGCTTCTCGCTCTTAAGATATATATCTACGTAATAGTAGATCGGGCAGAGAACCCATTCCTCAAACAGTATGTCTTCTGCCTGATGCATGAGCTTCATACGTTCCTCTCTGTCGGATGAACTCTTGACCTTCCTGATTATTTCGTCGTATTTCGGATTCGACCACTGCGCGTCGTTGTTTCCACTGCCGGTTATCCACATATCGAGGAACGAAATGGGATCGTTGTAGTCTCCGAGCCATCCGTTGCGGGCGATTTCGTATTCGCCGTTCTTGCGGGTATTAAGGAATGTATTCCATTCCTGTGAAACGAGTGTAATATTAACGCCTATCTTTTTCCACATATCCTGCAGGGCTTCGCCGATCATTTGATGCCCGGTGCTTTCGTTATACAGGTATTCAAAAGTAGGCAGGCCTTCTCCGTTCGGATACCCGGCTTCGGCAAGAAGCTGCTTCGCTTTTTCGAGATTCTTTTCATAAGCTTCTTTTGAAGGATCATAGTAATCGCCGCCAACCTCGCGGAATTCCTTCGTCGGATCGGCATCCGACAAACCTATCGGGACAAACGCTCCTGCAGGCTGCTGCCCTGCCTGGCCGATGTTCACGCAGATATAATCGCGATCGACTGCCAGCGTCAGTGCCTGACGAACCTTCGGGTTGTCCAGGTACGGCTTTTTTACGTTAAAGCTGATATAATATGTTCCCAGCTGCCCTTCGATATTGAATTCAGGTCTGTCTTTCCATGCATTGATTTCATCGTTTGGCATATCATCGGCAAACAGGATTTCCTCGTTCTCGAATGCAGCAAGAATAGCGTTCGAGTCATCCATAAGCACAAATTTAATGCGATCAGGTCCCGTTATTTTGGAAGCATTCCAGTAATTCGGGTTCTTTTTGTAAATCATATGCGAATCATGCACCCATTCTTCGAGCATATACGGTCCATTGCCGATGTAAGTCTTCGGATCGAGTGTCCACGTATCGGGATTTGCTTCGACTATGTCCTTGCGGACCGGATAGAATGTCGGGAATGCGCATAATTCAAGGAAGTACGGTGTAATAGCCTTAAGTTTTACTACAAGCGTTTTGCTGTCGGGAGCCGATACTTCAAGTTTTCCTTCTTCGTAGCCTGCAATCGACTCAAACATGTACTCATAGTCGGCCGCTGTTTCGGGATCGATTGCCCTGTTCCACGAATATACGAAATCTTCTGCCGTAAGCTCCTTACCATCACTCCATTTCAAACCGTCACGAAGTTTGAAAGTGTAGGTTAACCCGTCGTCGCTGATGGTACAGGATTCAGCCTGGCCCGGGACAGGTACCCCGTCCTTGTCGAGGGTATATAGCCCTTCAAATGCGTGAACGATGAGTGTGGCTCCATCAACCGCGGAATTCAGAGCCGGGTCGATAATGTCCGGTTCCGAACCTACATGCACGGCAAGTTCGGATATCGATTTTGTCTGTGGTGTACAGCCGCTCGCTGCAATTCCGAAAAGCATGACTGCCGCCAAAAGAATAGCAATTTTTTTCATGTTCTTCCTCTCCTTTTTTTATTTATTTTTTGCATAAATGCAATATGTTTAACCAGAAAAACCTGGTATGATAACATATTATCATAAACAGAATACCTAGTATAGATTGAGTTTAAAATCAATATCGTTCACGGGAAATATGAAAATTCTGCTTAATATTCAGTCCGCCACTCTGTCCAGATGATGACAGGCTGCAAAATGCCCTTTGGATACTTCAACGAGTTCCGGTTCCTGTTCCGCGCACAGTTTGTCCGCATAGGGACATCTTGTACGGAAACGGCAGCCGCTTGGCGGATTCAAAGGGCTTGGAACGTCGCCTTCAAGTACGATACGTTTCTTTTTGCGGCTTACAGCTGGATCGGGTATCGGTATTGCGGAGATCAATGAACGCGTATATGGATGTACGTTATGGAAAGTAAGTTCATAGCTTTCTGCAAGCTCCACGAGCTTTCCGAGGTACATCACGCCAATGCGCCTGCTTATATGCTTAACTACCGATAAATCATGTGCGATAAACAGGTATGTCAGGCCCATTTTTTCCTGCAGTTCTTCAAACATATTTACAATCTGCGCCTGTATTGAAACATCAAGCGCCGATACGGGTTCATCGCATACGATAAACTCGGGATCAACCGCAAGAGCGCGGGCAATACCAATCCTCTGCCGCTGTCCTCCGGAAAACTCATGAGGGAAACGGTTCGCATGCTCACTGTTCAGGCCTACGCATTCCAGTAACTGTATTATTTTTTCCGTTCTTTCTTTCCTGGTGCCGGCAAGTTTATGGATATCAATCGGCTCGCCCACTATATCTCCGACCGTCATTCTCGGATTGAGAGAAGAATACGGGTCCTGGAAAACAATCTGCATTTTCCTCCGGTACGGCATCATGTCGGCGTGAGTAATATCTACCCCGTCATATATTATTTTACCCGCGGTAGGTTCATATAGACGCAGAATCGTCCGGCCTGTCGTAGTCTTACCGCATCCCGATTCACCGACAAGACCGAGAGTTTCTCCTTTTTCTATATAAAAAGAAACATCATCCACCGCTTTTACAAATTTATTTGCAAAAAGGCCGCTTCCAACAGGAAAATATTGTTTCAGGTTTTTTACTTCAATCAGGATGTTATTATCATTCGCAGCCATTAGCGATCACCTCCTGTTGCGGCTTCGTACCCTTTCTTCTGCAGGAGCCAGCACGCGCAGATATGTTTGTCTGAAATATTTGTGTATTCCGGCATCTTTCTTAAACAGATTTTCATGCAGCTGTCGCAGCGCGGTGCAAACGGGCATCCTGCCGGCGGATTCAGCATATCCACGGGAACCCCTTTTATGGGAACCAGTTTTTCGTGCTCTTTTTTATTCAGTTTCGGAATACTTTTCAAAAGTCCTTTTGTGTATTCATGCTGCGGGTTATAAAAAATATCATCTGCTGTTCCCGATTCTACAATCTTACCCGCATACATAACCGCGATTTTATCGCACATGCTTGCTACTATGCCAAGATCGTGGGTTATCAGTATAATCGACATATTGATTTTCTTTTTCAATTCCATCATCAGCTCTAATATTTGGGCCTGGATAGTGACGTCCAGTGCCGTGGTCGGTTCGTCCGCAATGAGAAGTTTCGGCTCACATGCGAGCGCAATAGCAATCATCACCCTTTGCCTCATCCCTCCGGAAAGCTCATGAGGGTATTGCTTCAGGCGTCTTTCGGGTTCGTTGATCCCTACAAGGCTCAGGAGTTCAAGCGATCTTTCATATGCTTGTTTCTTGTCCATTTTTGTATGCAGGAAAAGAACTTCCTGTATCTGATTTCCGACAGTGTAAACGGGGTTCAGCGAGGTCATCGGATCCTGGAATATAATGCTGACTTCATTGCCGCGGATATCCTGCAGCTCTTTTTCAGTCATTTCATGAATTTTGTGCCCGTTAAATTCGATAGTGCCGGATACGATTCTACCCGGATACGGAATCAAACCCATAATCGAATAAGCCGTAACGGATTTCCCGCTGCCGCTTTCACCGACGATGCCGAGGACATCTCCTTCCTCCATCCGGATGGATATATCGTTAATGGCTTTTACCTCTCCGGCGGGTGTAAAAAATGATACTTTTAAATTGTTTATATCCAACAGTGTTTTACTCATGATTTTATACCGCCTAATCTTTAAGTTTTGGGTCGAAAGCGTCCCGCAGTCCGTCACCTAGAAGATTGAATGACAGGATTATTATGCTTATCATTATTGCGGGAGCCATCAATCGATGCGGGTATGATCTAATCCCGTTAAGCGCCTGTGAAGCCATTGACCCAAGACTTGGCATCGGCGCAGATACCCCAAGCCCGATAAAACTTAAAAAACTTTCGGTAAAAATTGCCGATGGTATTTGCAATGTGGTAGTTACTATCAGCGGCCCGATTGCGTTTGTCAGAAGATGTTTTCTTATAATCCTGCCGTGTGAAGCTCCCAGAGCTTTTGCGGCGGTTACATAATCCTGTTCCTTCAATGACAGGATCTGGCCGCGGACAATTCTTGCCATGCCAACCCAATACAGCAGTGAAAAAACAATAAATATACTTATTAGTCCTACTCCTACCGTCTCAATCCACGCAAATCCCTTTACATTGGCCGCCAAATCCTTAAGCGGATATTTGAGTGTAACCGAAAACAGAATAATAATAAGGATGTCAGGAACAGTATATATGATATCTACAATACGCATCATTATCATATCTATTTTTCCGCCGAAGTAACCGGAAATGGCTCCGTAGGTCGAACCAATAACCAATATGATGGCGCTGGCGACAAGGCCGACGAGAAGAGATATCCTGCTTCCCATCATTAATCTTACCGTAATATCCCTGCCCAGACTGTCGGTTCCGAGAAAATGCGGAAATACTTTTTCTCCCGCTGCCTTCCTGGCAAGTTCTTCTTTAGAGTACTGCATAATCCCCAGGTTTTCGCTGCCGCGGATCTGCTGTTCATATGAATAGGGATAAAACGCCGGCAAAATAAACGCGAATATCATTATAAAGATAATTACCGCGAGCGAAACCATTGCTACCTTGTTTTTTCTTAACCTGCGAAATCCGTCCTTCCAAAAGCTGACACTTTCCCGCATAACGACAAGGCTTTGCTTTTCGCTTTCGTCAGCCGGCAGAAAATCCGATACATCCAATTGAAAACTGAGGGGATTTCTTTTATCGCTCATAACTGTGCCACCCCCTACTTCAGCTTAATACGCGGATCTATGATTTTATAGGCAATATCCACGATTACATTAAGAACAATCAATAAAGTCGCAAGGAATATCGTTGTGCCCATTATCAACGGATAGTCGCGATCGGTTATTGAGCTTATAAATTCACTGCCCAGTCCGGGTATTGTGAATATTCTTTCCACAACAAAATTGCCTGTCATAATAAAGGCAAGCAGTGGTCCGAGGTAGGTAACAACAGGCAAAACCGCATTTCTCAGAGCATGCTTAAACAAGGATTTAAACCGGGAAAGCCCTTTTGCTTTCGCGGTGCGCATATAATCCTGCCCGAGCACATCCAGCATACTGGTCCGCGTAAGCCGGGCAATATAAGCTGTCGGATAAAATGACAGCGAAATAACCGGCAAAACGTAATGTGCCGGTGAAGTAAGTCCAAGTGTCGGCAAGATGCGCAGTACAACTCCGCAGACATACATCAGTACCGTAGCTACGACAAACGATGGTATCGCATTGCCGACCGTAGCTATCGCCATAATAGTTCTATCGAGCCATTTTTCCCGGTTCAGTGCAGCTATTGAACCCAGCGGTATGCCAAGGCAGACTGCCGTTAAAACTGCTATTCCGCCCAGCTTTGCGGATACGGGGAACCTTACGCGTATAATATCATTTACTTCCTGTCCGCGTTTCTTGAGTGAAGTACCTAAATCAAGCTTTAATACCAAGCGTTTCATGTAATTAATATATTGAACCGTAACAGGTTGATCCAAACCGTATTTTTTCTCAAGAGCTTCAAGTGTCTGAGGTGATGGCGCTTTTTCGGCAAGAAAAGGACCGCCCGGAACAAGAAACATGAGAAAAAAAGTAATGGTCGCAACGGCAAAGATTGTAACAATTGCAGATGCTACCCTCTTGATGATATAACCCCCCATTTATTTCACTCCCTGTGCAGACTTACTTTTAGCAAAATCAATGCCATTTGTTAAATATATAACGATACTTGATAAAGTCTCTTACCTCATATGCGGCGACCATATATTCCTCACAGAAGATGTAATATAGAATCCCCCGCATTTTAAACTATAACGGATTAATTATACGGCGTTATCAGGAATTTGTCAAACAAGGCATGTGCATAAAACGAATAGGAATATAATGCATAAATGCCTGATAATTCCTCTTGTGATCAGCCTGGCAGCCTTATCACTATTTACGGTGGAAAATGCCATTTCCGGTTCGCAGGTTTTACTGCGGGAAAAAGCATTAATAAAGCGGGCAAAAAAGCATGTTTATGGTATAATCATAAACAGGTGCATTGTATTTGGCTGCAGGCGCACTGCTCGATTTTACATACCGGATGCAGGAAGTATTTTTGCTGTTCCGTGCGTTTAAACTGCTAAATTTGTTGGTATAAGAGGCATGAAATGGATAAGGTATCGATAGAACGCTGTGAAAATTATGAATATGGCAATGTATATAACTGCGTGGAAAAGCTGATCGGCAACCTTGGAGGCTGGAAAGCTTTTATAAAACCCGGCGACAGGGTGGCGGTAAAGCCGAATCTTTTAAGATATAAGAAGCCTGAAGAGGCTGCTACAACCCATCCTGCGGTTGTTAAGGCGATTATATCGCAGATTCAGAAAGCGGGCGGAAACGTAATAATAGCGGAAAGCCCGGGAGGACCGTACAGCAGGTCAATGCTCCGTTATGTCTACAGGGCGACCGGGATTGAGAAAGTGGCCGATGAAACCGGAGCCATACTGAACTATGATTTAAGAGTTACAAAGATTAACAACCCGGAGTCAAAGTATGTTAAAAGCTTCGAAATACTGAAACCGCTTGCCGATGCAGATGTTATTGTCAATATACCGAAGCTGAAAACTCATGCGATGATGGTATATACGGGGGCGGTAAAAAATATGTTCGGAGCCATCGCGGGCACGGCGAAAGCCGATTTGCACCTGAGGATGCCGGACTACAACGACTTTGCGGACAGTCTGATTGATATTTACCTCGGCACGAAACCGGCAATAAACGTTATGGACGCGATTGAAGGCATGGAAGGGTACGGGCCGAGCGCGGGAACGCCGAAGCATATCGGGCTGCTGCTCGCATCTGCCAGCGGCTTTGCGCTTGATGTTGCCGCGGCGAGAATTATCAGGCTTTCGCCCGATAATGTCCCGGTCTTGAGAAACGCAAAAAAACGCTGCCTTGTGGATGATAATAATATTCATATAATCGGTGAGAATATTGAATGTGTTATATGCAATGATTTTTACATCCCGGCTTTGTACGGCGCCAAACGTCAAAATATTTTAAAAAGAGGCTTATTAAACCTGTTAAAAAAGCAGTCAAGGCCGAAACCCGTAATATCCGCGGAAAAATGCGTACGCTGCGGAAACTGTGTGAAAATTTGCCCTGCTTCGGCATTTGTTTTTGAGGACCGGAATATTCCGTCAATTGATTATGATAAGTGCATCGGTTGTTTTTGCTGCCATGAATTGTGCGATTACAAAGCTGTTGATATACGCAGGGGTTTTATTTCAAGGTTAATGACGGATAGAAGGTTTTCAGGATTTCGATAATAGTACAAAAACCACAAAAAATGCTTGCATCCGCAGTTGCCGGGATAAAGAATTTTATTAGCTGAAAAAGCCTGGTTTTGCAGCGATTTGCGGGTGAGCGGACTGATTTGCATGTTTAAAATGTGTACAAAATTTGTCGATATATGTTAATATTAATATACATATGGGTATGTTTATTTGGGGCAGAAAAAATTATACAGAAAATGAAACATACCCCTTAATATTTAAGCAGAACATTATTAGCGAGCGTAGGAGAGTTGTATGAACGTAGAATACATAAACCCGTTTATTGAAGCCAGCCAGCAGGTATTTCAAATGGTGACAGGAATTAAACCGACCCTTGGGAAAGTTTATCTTAAGAATTCACCGTACCCAAGCGATTCTGTTGCAGTAATAGTTGGTTTGACAGGCAAACTGCGCGGGCAGGTAATAATGTCGTTGAATATTGAAACGGCAATGTCGATTGCGTCAATAATGATGGGAGGCATGCCGGTGCAGGTATTCGATGATATACCGAAAAGCGCAATTTCAGAACTGGGAAACATGATTATGGGGAATACTGCTACCATATTGTTCACAAAAGGGATAGGCATTGAAATAACTCCCCCGTCACTGCTTATGGGTGAGAAAATTACGGTTTCGCAGACAAATATGAAGACTATATGCGTCCCGCTGAATCTGGGCGATAACGGGAAAATAACCATTGATATTTCATTGGAAAACGAATAAACGCTAAAATAAAAAAGCGAAGTGTTTATAGATGCAGTTGAATATCGTGCTAGTTGAACCTGAAATACCGCAGAACACCGGTAATATAGCCCGAACGTGTGCTGCCACAGGGGCAGTTCTTCATCTTGTAGAGCCTCTTGGCTTTTCTGTTTCAGACAAATATTTAAAGCGTGCCGGTCTTGATTACTGGCACAAGGTCCGGATATATTATTACAAAAATTTTGATTCATTGAAGAGCGGGTTTCCCGGGGTCCCGTTTTATTTTGTGTCAACAAAGGCAAAATATGTTTATTCGGATATTGCTTATCCTGACGAATGCTTTTTTGTTTTTGGAAAAGAAACTGCGGGACTGCCCGAAAGTTTGCTTAAGGAGAATTATGAGCACTGCATAAGAATTCCGATGCTTGAATCCATTCGATCGTTAAACCTTTCAAATTCTGTTGCGATTGTAACTTATGAGTTTTTCCGCCAGAAGGGGTTTGTTAATTTTCAAAAAAGAGGATTTATAAAAGAAAATTGATAAGCGGAAGGGAGGAGGTTGCCATGAAAAGAAAACGGATAGCGGTTTTAACGAGCGGGGGAGACGGTCCCGGTTTAAATGCGGCAATACGCGCCGTTGTGAAAACGGCGATAAATAATTATGGTTATGAAGTAATTGGATTCCGTGACGGATATAAAGGGCTTGTGGAGAACCGTTTTAATAAACTGAAACTGCCGGATGTCTCAGGATTGTTGGATAAGGGCGGCACTATTCTCGGCACGACGAACCGTTACGATCCTTTTAATGTTGTCCCGCCGGGAAAAGGAAATGAATCCGGAACGGATATGAGTGACAGGATAACGGAAAATCTCGCGATGCACGAAATAGATTGTCTCGTGGTTATCGGCGGCAGTGCTACCATAAGTTACGCGGCTAAGCTCGCTGAAAAAGGAATTCCGATTGTCGCTATCCCGAAAACAGTCGAAAACGATGTGTATGGAACAGATATAACAGTCGGGTTTATGACCGCGGTCAATACCGCAACCGAGGCAATCGACAAACTTCATTCCACCGCGGAATCGAATCATAGGGTAATGATTCTGGAAGTTATGGGTCGGATATCGGGCTGGATTGCGCTGGAGTCCGGCATAGCGGGCGGAGCGGATGTAATACTGATACCTGAGATCCCTTATGACATCAATAAAGTGGCAAGGGCTATTTTTGAGAGGAAAAACGCCGGCAAAGGATTCAGCATAATTGTGGCGGCAGCCGGAGCGGGGGCGAGATTAAGATCGGAAGCGGAAAAAAACAGCACAGCAGATAATACCGGTTTTTACCATGAGGGGGAATGCAGTCATCTTGGCACCGAATTGGAAAAACTGACTTCGATAGAACATCGTATAACCGTGCTTGGGTATTTGCAGCGCGGCGGAGAGCCATGCCCGTATGACAGGATTCTTGCGACCCGTTTCGGAACATCGGCTGTTAAAATGGTTGAAAAAGGTGAATATAACCGGATGGTCTGCATCAAAAATCAGCAGGTCAGATCCGTTCCGCTTGATGAAGCGGCCGGAAAGGCACGCGTTGTATCAGAAAGCGAGGAACTTGTCCGAATAGCAAGGGACATGGGTGTTTCTTTTGGTGATTAATCGATAACGACATAAGATAAATAAGGAGTGAACATTTCTGGTATATGCAGTGGAAAGAAATAGAAATATCGGACATGGAATTGCTTGACAAGATTTACAGGAAGACAAACTCGCAAGCGTCCGAAATGGTTTTTTCAAACATGTTTATGTGGAGAAGAAGCTATAACTCACGCTTCACGATAGCAAACAATATGCTCTTGATGGTATCGAACCCCAAAAGGTTTCCGCCGTTTGCATTCTGCCCTTTGCCTGTCGGTGAGTTCCGGGGCGACGACTTTGTAAATGCTGTCTACACACTTAAGGAATACTTTGACAGCCGGGGATGGAAACTTGTTTTCGGGCGTGTTGAAGAGAACATGGTCCCGTTATTTAAGGAATATCTCGACGCGAAACTGACAATTAAAAAAATTGATGCGATATCGGACTACATTTACAGCACCGAAAGCCTGATAACTCTTGCCGGAAAAAAGCTAAGCTCAAAGCGGAACCATATAAACAGATTCATGAGGGAATATGGGGGCTTTGAGTATGTGGAACTCAAAAAAGAACATATTGATGAGTGCAAGAGGATTTTTGACAAGTGGTGTGAAAAAAATGAAGCAAGCGAAGCCTGTAACTGCGAAACAGATTCTCCCGAATGCGAGAGATGGGCGTGTTTTGAACTGCTTGACAACTGGGAGCGCATTCCTACGCTGAAAGGGGCTTTGATTAAGGTAAACGGTTCGTTTGAAGCTTTTACTGTCGGAGAAATGTTGAACGAAGATACCGCTGTCATTCACATCGAAAAAGGGAATACCGATATACACGGGATATATGCCGTTATCAACAGGGAATTTGTCGCGAGAACATTTCCGCATACGAAATATATAAACCGTGAGGAAGATATGGGGAAAAGCGGGTTAAGAAAGGCAAAAATGTCATATATGCCGATCTCGAGAGTCTATAAATATACCATCTGCCCCGTATTCAATTAAGTTAGCTTCGAAAGCAACCGAACCGGTACCCGCGGAAATTATGCCACAAGCTAGCGGGTGGCTCGGGTGCTTTCGGTGACGATGGACGACACGCTCCGAAGCCCTGCTGCCTATAAGCAACTGTGGAGTGGGATCATGAGCGACCCGAGATATGGAGACCGCCGTGTGAAAACAGTACGGGAACGGAAGCATGCTATTCGTATGTGCTTTGTCGACCAAGGAAACGAAACACCCGAGGCAGGCCCCGCGGGAATAATGCAATAATGCAGCCGGTGGCTCGAGCGTAGTCTCCGGCATTTGGTTTTTATACATATTGTACAAGTATTCCTTTATTTCTTTTTTGCCTCTGGACAATAATAACCAAAAAACGGAAACCCGGCCCGCATTTTATTGACAAGCATAGCGGCTTTTGTTATAAATATAACGTAATGATATACCCGGGTGTATCAAAATAACGGAAGAAATTGCCAGACAATTTTTCGCACCGTTTCAGTATTATTGTTTCCATTTCTTAAGCAAGAAAAACGGAGGAAAACAGATGTTCAGCAATCCTAAGGTAGCGGTTATAATGGGCAGTGATTCCGATTATCCTGTCGTTGAAGGGTGCATCAAAGTTCTAAAGGATTTCGGGGTTGATTTTAAGGTAATGGTATGTTCTGCCCACAGGACACCCGACAAAGCCGCGGAATTTTCCAAAAAAGCAGAAGAAAACGGTTATGACGCGATAATAGCAGCTGCCGGGAAAGCAGCGCATCTACCGGGAATACTTGCGGCATATACGGTACTTCCCGTTATAGGTTTGCCGATAAAATCATCAACGCTTGACGGGCTGGATTCTCTTTTATCCATCGTTCAAATGCCCGCCGGGGTTCCCGTGGCGACAGTGGCTATCAATGGCAGTGAAAATGCCGCTTTGCTTGCGGTCCAGATACTCGCGGGCAAATATCCCGAATTGAGGGAAAAGCTCCGCCAATTCAAAGAGGAAATGAAAAAATCGGTTGAAGAAAAGGATAGACGCCTAAACAGTAAAATAAACGAACATTACTATGCATAATGCATTCGGAAATTCATGGCCGGGTCGGATTGAGAGGTGTCGTCCGGCCGCTTTTAAGTTTTTAACATAATTGGAACGGGAGGAGCAAAAAATGACAAGTTACAAAGATGCGGGTGTTGATGTAACTGCAGGGTATAAGGCTGTTGAGCTTATGAAAAAGCACGTGAAAAAGACGGTTCGTCCTGAAGTGATATCAGGCATCGGAGGTTTTGGGGGGTTATTCTCACTCGAGAGCATTGATATGAAAAAGCCGGTTCTGGTTTCAGGCACCGACGGTGTCGGAACGAAACTTAAACTGGCTTTTTTAATGGATAAACATGATACCGTCGGGATCGATTGTGTGGCAATGTGCGTTAACGATATTATATGCAGCGGCGCGCAGCCATTGTTTTTTCTTGACTACATCGCAACAGGCAGGATTTTTCTCGAAAAGATAGAAAAAATCGTAAAAGGCGTGTCCGACGGATGCCAAATGGCGGGGTGTGCATTGATTGGCGGGGAAACCGCAGAAATGCCCGGCTTTTATTCCGAGGACGAATATGACCTTGCCGGTTTTGCGGTCGGGATTGTGGACCGGGATAAAATCATCGACGGCAGTTCGATAAAAGAAGGGGACAAAATCATAGGCCTTGCATCGAGCGGTGTACACAGCAACGGTTTTTCGCTTGTAAGGAAAATAATTGATATCAATAAACTGTCGCTGGATTCGTATAACGGTGAATTGGGCGCCGTTATAGGAGAAACACTGCTTGAGCCGACGCGGATATACGTAAAAGCGATACAAAGCGCGCTGAAAAAATATAAGATAAATGGAATAGCAAATATTACAGGCGGCGGATTTATTGAAAATATTCCGAGAATAATCCCGGAAGGGTTAAGGGCGGTAATCAATAAGGGTACCTGGCCTGTTCTTCCTGTTTTCGATTTTATCAGGAACTACGGGAGCGTACCCGAGACCGATATGTATAACACGTTCAACATGGGTATTGGAATGGTTATTGTTGCCGACAGCGCGATCAGCTGTGAATTGACGGCATATTTGAACGGGATCGGTGAAAAAGCCTACTTGATAGGTGAGATTGAAAAAGGCGAGGGGCAAATACATATATGCTGAATATAGGTGTAATGGTATCGGGTGGAGGTACAAACCTTCAGGCCATATTGGACAGGATAGACGACGGGACATTAAGCGATTGCCGGGTTGTTACCGTCGTTTCAAGCAGGGAAGGTGCCTATGCTCTTGAGCGCGCGAAAAAACACGGCATTAATACAGTCGTAATTTCCAGGAAAAGCTTTAACAGCATTGATGAATATGATCAGGCGCTTATACGGCATATGCGAAGCCATAATGTTGAACTCGTGGTTCTTGCGGGTTTTTTAAGCCTTCTTGGCGAAAGGTTTGTACAGGAGTATAAAAATTCAATTATAAACGTGCATCCGTCGCTTATCCCGTCATTTTGCGGCAAAGGCTGTTATGGCATTATACCGCATCAGAAGGCGCTCGAATATGGGGTAAAAATTACGGGAGCAACAGTGCATTTTGTGGATGTGGAATATGATTCGGGTCCTATAATACTCCAGAAGGCAATAGAAGTTTTACCGGACGATACGCCCGAATCGCTGCAAAAGAGAGTTATGGAGCAGTGTGAGTGGAAGATCCTCCCCGAAGCGATACGTTTATTCTCACAGGGAAGGCTTTCGGTTGAAGGGCGCAAAGTTGTTATTAAGTAGTTGTATGCCTGGCATTTTTAAATCCTGAGTGATTTATTTGATAGATTTATTTTTTGATTGGAGTGGTTTTTGTGTTAAAAAGAGCATTGATTAGCGTTTCCGACAAGACAGGTATTGTGGAATTCGCAAAGGAACTGCAGAGCCTCGGAATAGAAATAATCTCGACAGGAGGCACTGCATCTTTGCTTGAAAAAAACGGCGTGAAGGTAATAGGGATATCGGAAATTACAGGTTTTCCAGAGTGTCTTGACGGAAGGGTAAAGACTCTTCATCCGAAGGTTCACGGGGGTTTGCTCGCAATACGCAGCAATCCCGATCATATGAGACAGCTCAAAGAGCTTGGAATCGAACCGATAGATATGGTAGTCGTAAACCTATATCCATTTAAACAGACAATACTTAAAGGAAACGTAGCTCTTGAAGAGGCTATTGAAAATATAGATATCGGAGGCCCGACAATGCTCCGTTCCGCCGCGAAGAACTACCAGGATGTTGTGGTTCTCGTGGATCCGGCCGATTACGAGCCTGTGCTTAACGAACTGAAACAGACGCAGGAAGTGTCGCTTAAAACAAAGTTCCGCTTAAGCTACAAGGTATTTGAACACACGAGCCATTACGATACGCTTATCCAGCAGTACCTGCGTTCAAAGCTTGACGAGGTGTTTTTCCCGGCAACGCTTACACTAACGTTCGAAAAGGCGCAGGACATGCGCTATGGGGAGAACCCGCATCAGAAAGCGGTATTCTATAAGGAAATCGGCGCATGCGTGGGCTGCCTTACCGAAGCTGAACAGCTTCACGGAAAAGAGCTGTCGTTTAATAACATTAACGATGCGAACGGCGCGTTGGAATTGTTGAAAGAGTTTGACGAGCCGACGGTTGTGGCTGTCAAGCATGCGAATCCGTGCGGCGTCGGCAGCGCCGACACGATCTATGAAGCATATATGAAGGCGTATGAAGCTGATCCCGTTTCGATATTCGGAGGTATAGTAGCGGCAAACAGGGAGATAGACGCGAAAACTGCGGAGGAAATGAACAAAATTTTCCTTGAAATAGTAATAGCTCCTTCTTTCACGGAGGAGGCCCTTGAAATATTGAAGAATAAAAAGAACATACGCTTGCTGAAGCTGCCTAATATATCGCAGAAAATACCCGAATGCGCGTATGACATGAAAAAAGTAGGAGGCGGGCTCCTTGTACAGAATATAAACAACGTGCTTTATGGCGATGAGGATATTAAGGTTGTCACCGAAAAACAGCCTACCGCGGAGGAACTTGAAACAATGAGATTCGCGATGAAAGTCGTAAAGCATACGAAATCGAATGCGATTGTTATCGCGAAAGGCAAGCAGACGGTCGGCATCGGGCCCGGCCAGGCGAACCGCATAACATCGGCAAGGATTGCGATTGCAAACGGAAAGGAAAAATGCAAAGGCGCGGTTATGGCGTCGGACGCTTTTTTCCCGTTCCCGGACTGTGTTGAGGCTGCGCATGAGGCGGGAATCACCGCAATAATACAGCCGGGTGGCTCGGTAAGGGATAATGAATCTATCGAAGCCTGCAATAAATATGGAATAGCTATGGTATTTACGGGAATAAGGCATTTCAAGCATTAAACCCGCTGCCTGAAAAACACCGTATTCATTCGACACCGGCCTGTTAGGGGCCGGTGCCTCAGAAAACGACGATAAACCATGCGAAATGGAGGAAGAAAATGAACATACTTGTAGTCGGTTCCGGCGGAAGGGAGCACGCTATTATATGGAAATTGGCTCAGAGCAGCCGTGTGAGCAAGTTATACTGCGCGCCCGGAAACGGCGGCATAAGCGAGCTTGCCGAATGTATACCCGTATGCGTAAATAATATTGAAGGTATTGTCGAAGCAGCTAAACAGGTAAAAGCAGATTTGGTCGTTGTCGCCCCTGATAATCCGCTCGCGGACGGAATGGTTAACGCGCTCGAAGACGCCGGAATAAGGGCTTTCGGTCCGAGGCGCGAAGCTGCGCTGATTGAGGCCAGCAAGGTCTTTTCAAAAAACCTCATGAAAAAATACGGCATCCCTACTGCCGAATACATGGTATTTGACGACAGCAGGCAGGCGAAGCTTTACCTTAAGGACGCCGAATATCCCGTTGTTGTTAAGGCCGACGGTCTCGCTTTGGGAAAAGGCGTTATTATATGCAATAATTACGATGAGGCCGCCGAAGCGGTGACGAACATAATGGAAAAGAAACAGTTCGGGGACTCCGGCAGCAAAGTTGTCATAGAAGAATTTCTTGACGGTAAAGAGGTTTCGATATTAGCTTTCACTGACGGAAAAACAGTTGTTCCGATGTTAAGCTCCCAGGATCACAAACGGGCATTGGACGGTGATAAGGGTTTAAACACGGGCGGTATGGGAACATTTTCACCGAGCCCTTTTTATACTCCCGATATCGAAAAGATATGCACCGAAAAGATATTCCTGCCTACAATTGACGCTTTAAACAACGAAGGCAGGACTTTTAAAGGCGTGCTGTACTTTGGCCTTATTCTTACGAAAAAGGGGCCGAAGGTGCTTGAATACAACGCCAGGTTTGGTGATCCCGAAACCCAGGTGCTGCTCCCGCTTTTGAAAAATGATCTGGTTGATATTTTTAACGCTGTTGTTGACGGCAGGCTGCATGATATAAAAATTGAATGGAAAGATGAAGCCTGTGTATGTGTTATTATGGCGTCGGGCGGATATCCCGGAGAGTACCGGAAAGGTTTCAGAATAACCGGGATGGATGAAGCGTTGAAGGATCCGAATGTCGTTATTTTTCATGCCGGAACGAGAAAAACCGACGGGCAGTATTATACCGACGGCGGCCGTGTTATCGGCGTTACCGCATGCGGCATGAATATAGACAAGGCAAGGGAAAGGGCGTATGAGGCCGTATCAAAAATCCATTTTGAAGGAGCCCATTACAGGAGAGATATCGGACTGAACCTTCCGCGCCTGAAATAATTTCTATTGTTTTTGTCCCTGTGACAATTCGTTTTCCATTTCCCGGAGGTTGGATGTGACAAGGTTTGTTCTCAGTACAAGCAGGTTTAAATCCTGCTTTTGTACTGAATTGTTCAGGTCTGCCAGTGAAAATTCAAGCATCTGGAAACTTTGTGACTGGGATTGCTCATTTTGCATCAGCGGTTTTAGTTTTGAGAATTCCTGCTGAAGCTGGTTGGCAAGTTCCTGGGACTTTTCCCAGTCACCCTGCCCCGCAAAAAAATGAATACCCACCGTTAAGCTTTTTATACGTTTCAGTTCCGCGGGAACCTTTGTCCTGTAATAGCTTGCAAACGCGGCAAGCGCCTCTGCCATGCGGAATGCCGCAATCTGCGCATCTTCAATGTTTTTTTCAGTAATAAACCTCGACATGTCTTCAAGCGCGGTATTGAAATATCCTATCTGATTTGCCGAAATACCTTTTTTTGCCAACTCTGGCTGGAGGCCGTTCCAGGTGAAATAAAGGCTGTCGGTAAGAACCTTTATCATCTTCCAGTTCTCTTCTTTCCACTGCGAAATACCGAACAGGCTTTCTTCCTGCCGGAAAGTTTTTTCCGCTTCTTTGGCACCGGTTTTTTGGGCATTTTCTTCTTCCGGTTTTTTATCCTGTTCACTTTCCTGCTCTTTATTTCCTTTTTCTTCGCTTCCCTGCTCTTTACTTCCTTGTTCTTCACCGGAACCGCTGTTTTCCTGCTCTTCGCTCTTTTTACCCTCTTTTTCGCCCTGCTCCATTTTTTCACTTCCGGATTCGCTTTCCTGTCCCTTTTTCGCTGATTCGCCATTTCCTGCCTGCTTTTCAGTATCCGTCTTCCCGTTCTGGCCCGCGGCTATTTCGGTAAGCATCTGGAGCTGCTGCGTTTTAAGCTGCTCTACCATATCGCGGCTGCCGAATATTGGCCCATTAAGTAATGTGACGATTTGATCAAGTTCTTCGTACGCCTGTTCCATTGTATTTGGAAATTGCTCGGTCTCTTCTTCCTTTGCCGATTTATCTTCACCCGGACACCCGGAAAGCGCAAGAATCTGAACAAGAATGATAAAAAATAAAATGCCCTTTTTGAACATACCGTTTCACCCGTCTTTTATTTTTTTCCTTTCAATGGTTTCTTATACGGGTTTACCGGAATAATAAAAAAATTGGTTCAACGCCGGCCGGAATTGAAACCAATTGTATACAAAATTTTATAAAATTAACGCTGCCCCGAATAATGCAGCCGATTAAAATTAACATAAAATTCTTTTGAATGAATGTTTCGATTGCGGGCAGAATAAAACCGAAAGGAGTTTGATAAGCATGTTATGGATTATAGCCGCTGTTCTTTTCGGTTTGTGGCTGCTGGGAGTACTGACCGCTTATACGCTGAACGGGCTTATACACATTCTTCTTGTCATTGCGATAGTAATCGTTATTGTACGGCTTGTCAGCGGCAAAAAGGTTTTTACGAGGTAATGAATATATCCGAAAAATTCATTGAACTGCCTGAATAAGCCGCTGTGAGGCACTGCGGGAAAACCCATACTGTTTTCCGGTATCAAGCCGGAGAGATGCTCAAGTTCAGTTTGTCCTGCACCTGTTTCAGGGTATCCGCCGACCGCCTGAGCATTTCTTCCTCCTCGCTGCTTAACGGTATTTCAAGGATACGGTTAACTCCGTTTCTGTCGACTACCGTAGGGACGCTGAGGCACACGTCATAAATATTGTACTGCCCCTGAAGCAGGCTTGACACCGTCAATATCGAAAATTCATCACGCATTATTGCTTCGGTGATTCTTTTAACCGCAAGGGCTACTGCATAGTAAGTAGCTCCTTTTGCGTTTATTATTTCATAAGCGGCATTTTTGACATTATTGAATATTTCCTTGCGCTTTTGACCTCCCGTGCAGCACTGGCACATTTCGCAGTATTTTTCCATCTTTATTCCGGCTATTGTTGTAAGGCTCCATACGGGAAGTTCCGTATCGCCGTGCTCTCCGATTATATAACCGTGAATATTGCGCGTATCAACGCCGACATGCTCCCCTATCAAATAACGGAACCTGGCGGTATCCAGTACGGTGCCGGAACCTATTACTTTCCCGACAGGCCAGCCGGATATTTTCGTGACAACATATGTCAGTACGTCGACAGGGTTTGTTACGACAAGTATAATAGTTTCATCGGGGGAATTATACTTTACTATCTGCGGAACAATACTTTTGAATATTTCGGTATTCTTGTGTACAAGATCGAGCCTTGTTTCTCCCTCTTTCTGGTTCGCGCCCGCCGAAATGATGACTATATCCGAGCCCTTGCTGTCTTCATAAGATCCCTGGTATATTTTAACCGGCATAGCAAACGGCATACCGTGATTCAAATCCATTACTTCACCTTTTGCCTTTTTTTCATTCAGGTCAATTAATACCATTTCCGAAAACAAACCGCTGGTCATAAGCGTATAGGCGGTAGTTGAACCGACTAATCCCGTTCCTATAATTGTTACCTTGTGGACATCTTTCTTACTCATATTCGTAACTCACCCTTTCAATAAGAATTACGAGCATCAATTATAATATAGTATATTTTCCCACGGAATATCCGCAAATAAACAGGCAACAATGCCGCCTGTCGCAAAACGCGTTTTATAAACCTGCTCCTGTTTTTTTAAGGCGAAGACTAAACAAATAAAATGCAAGAAAAAAAGTGATTTTGAACTTCTATGGAAGATCCTGTTATGCTATATTATTTTTAAGCCGAAATACCATAACCGGGATCCGCGGGAATAAAGCAATAACGCAGCGGGCGGTTAACGGGTCGAGGCACTGCTGCCGCGTTCCGGTAGGTACGCGGCTCCGGATCGGGTGCTTTCGATGATGATGCGTGGCATAGATACAGGATTAAGGAGGAATTGAAAAATGCGTAATTTTATTGATGAAAATTTCATGCTTCAGAATGAAACGGCGAAAACACTGTACTTTATATATGCAAAGGACATGCCTATCATCGATTACCACTGTCATTTGAGTCCGAAAGAGATAGCTGAAAATAAAAAATACGAAAATATTACCGAACTGTGGCTCGGCGGCGATCATTACAAATGGCGCGCAATCAGAAGCAACGGCGTCGATGAGAAATATATAACAGGCACGGCGGATCCAAAGGAAAAGTTTATGAAATTCGCCGAAACCATGCCGTACTTGCTTGGAAACCCGATTTATCACTGGACTCACCTTGAGCTTAAACGGTATTTCGGAATAGATAAGGTTATTTCGCGTGAAACCGCGGAAGAAATATGGGACACATGCAACGCGATGCTGAAAAGCGACGATTTGTCCGCACGCGGACTAATCCTGAAATCTAATGTCGAGGTCATCTGTACCACCGACGATCCCGCGGACAATCTTGAATACCACAAGGCAATCAGGGAAGATGAAAGTTTTCCGGTTAGGGTTCTTCCGGCTTTCAGGCCGGATAAGGCGCTAAATATACACCTTGACGGGTTCAGGGAATATATCGGCGTTCTCGGAGAAGTTTCCGGGATAAATATTACAAACATTTCGGATTTGAAAGAAGCTCTGATAAAAAGGCTTGACTTTTTTGATAAAAACGGGTGCAAGCTGTCCGATCACGGGATGGATTATGCTGTCTGCGAGAAAACCGATGCTTCGGAAATTGAAAATATTTTCCGGAAAGGTCTTAAAGGCCAGCCGCTGCAGCAGCTTGAGGCCGACAGGTTTAAAACGCATATGCTTTTGTTCCTTGGCCGTGAATACGCGAAAAGAGGCTGGGCTATGCAGCTTCATCTCGGAACGATGCGCAACAATAACACCCGGATGTTTAAACTAATCGGCCCGGATACCGGTTTTGACGCAATGGGCGATCTCCATCAGGCCAAATCGCTTGCAGGATTCCTTGATGATCTGTTTAGTACGGGGGAACTGCCAAAAACAATCATATATTGTCTGAATCCCTGCGATAATGAAGTTATTGCAAGTATAATAGGCTGTTTCCAGGGGACCGAGGTTCCCGGAAAGATTCAGTTCGGAACGGCCTGGTGGTTCAATGACCATAAAGACGGGATGGAGAAACAGATGATTGCGCTTGCCAATCTTGGCCTTCTTAGAAGGTTTGTAGGAATGCTTACCGATTCGAGGAGCTTCTTGTCATACACAAGGCATGAATATTTCCGCCGGATATTGTGCAATCTTATAGGAAGATGGGCCGAAGACGGAGAAGTGCCGATGGATATCGAAATGCTCGGTGCGATGGTCCGGGAAATCTGTTATTACAACGCGAAAAACTATTTTGGCTTTTAGCGGTAAATACCGCGGTACGGCCTGATGTTTTGTCAGTTTACAGCCCGAACTCACACATAAAAAATGACAGGAGCTATCAAACCGATAATTCCTGTCATTTTTCACGAAGCAGCTAAAAATTTTTGCCGTAAAAAATTTCGTGCATTTCTTTCCACAGCTTTTCGCGAATAAACTCTTTTTCTTCGGGGTCCAGGTCTTTTTCATCCATATCGAAAAGGTAATTGTCAAGATTAATCTCCTTAAGAAGCATTTTCGTATGGAATATGTTTTCCTGGTATACGTTTACGTCGATAAGGTTATAGCGGTTTATAACACTCTGCGGGATATAATTCTGTATCGAGTTTATCGAATGATCAATAAAATGTTTCCGGCCGTCTTCATCTCTCGTAAAGCCGCGTACCCTGTAGTCCATTATAATTATATCCGAGTCGAAACTGTTTATCAGGAATTCAAGCGCGTTGAGCGGTGATATCTGCCCGCACGTAGATACGTCAATATCAACCCTGAAAGTTGAGATTGCTTCTTCGGGATGGCTCTCAGGATATGTATGCACAGTTACATGGCTTTTATCGAGATGGCAGACTAACGAATCCTTACCCGGAATAATACCGCCGTTACAGGAAATATCAAGCGCGTCGGCCGGCACCTCTTTTTCAGAAATCAGACACGTAACGCTGGCACCCTGGGGTTCGTAATCCTGTTTAGCGATATTAAGGATTTTCGCGCCGATTATTTCAGTTACATTCATAAGGATTTCAGTCAACCTGGAGGAATTATACTGTTCATTGATATATTCAATGTATTTCTTTTTATCCTCAGACGTTTTCGCGTAGCAAATATCGTAAATATTGAAGCTAAGAGATTTGGTAAGATTGTTAAATCCGTATAATTTGAGTTTTTTTGGATTCTGAACCATTCCACCCATCTCCTTTATAACGATATTGAAGTAATTCCCCAACACTGCAGGTGGAGTTTTGGTTTATCTCATATCTCAAAAAGCAGCAAGAACAATTATAGCACAAATGGCAGCGAAATCAAGTTTTTATAAGACAATAAAAAAAGCAGTCCGGTTCCGGACTGCTGCAGCAAACGATTTTAAAATTACTCTGTAAAAACCTCGGTTGAAAATACCGGTGTGTTTTCGATAGTATCATGTACAGGGCAATGTTTTTCAATGAAGTCCACGAATTTCTCAATTTCATCTTTTGTGTTATCGGCTTTAATATAAAATCGGGTAGTGATTTTTGAAAATCCGATTTTAGCGTCTTTGTTTTTGCCCAGGAAACCATCAGGGTCCAATATGCCTTCCAGTTCGATGCGTATATCCTGAAGATTTATTCTGTTCTTTTGTGCAAAAGCTTTTGCAACAATGCATTTGCATGCGCCGAGCGCTGAGAGCAGGCATTCCACAGGGTTCATACCCTTATCGCTGCCTCCCAGAGACTCGGGTTCATCCAGTATTATTTTGAAATTACGTACGGTGCATTCTATTGTCAAGCCGTTTTGAGGTTTTGCGGATGCTTTGAATACCATTTGTCCCATAATAACCCTCCAATGAAATTTTTATATTAGTTTGCCCGGTGTTTATTACATAATTCATTGTTAATGAAAAGGGTTACCGCCCGGAATGTTATTCGCTTGAGCAAAAAATTCAGTCGTGTTATAGTATAAAGAAGGATTTCATGCATCCGAAGTTTGTGATCTGCGAAAGCGGTATGCATGAAGTATCCGGCAGGATTTTTATTGTTGTGATTATAACTTCTTCCGGAGTGGTGGCGATGAGTAAAGCGGATATTATATTTATAGAAATGTGCAGTGATATACTTCAAAACGGGTTCAGCACGGAAGGACAGGCGGTTAGGCCTAAGTGGGAGGATGGGACGCCGGCCCACGCGATAAAAAAGTTCGGTGTTGTGAACAGGTATGATCTTTCGGAAGAATTTCCGATATTAACTTTAAGGCCGACTAATCTAAAAGCTGCCATTGATGAAATATTATGGATATGGCAGAAAAAGTCGAACAGGATACAGGATTTAAACAGCAGGATATGGGACGCGTGGGCAGGTGAGGATGGCACAATAGGAAAGGCTTACGGCTATCAGTTGGGAATTAAGCATAAATATCCCGAAGGAGAGTTTGATCAGGTTGACAGGGTTTTGTATGATCTTAAGCACAACCCGTACAGCAGGAGAATGATAACGAATTTATACAATCATTCTGATTTGCACGCGATGAACCTGTATCCGTGTGCATACAGCATAACATTCAATGTAACGGAGAACAAATTGAATGCCATCCTTAACCAGCGTTCCCAGGACGTACTCGTTGCAAACAACTGGAATGTAACGCAGTATGCGGTTCTTATCCATATGTTCGCGCAGGTGTCGGGATTTGTTCCGGGCGAGCTTGTGCATGTGATAGCCGATGCGCATATTTATGACAGGCATATACCTCTTGTGAAGGAATTGATTAAAAGGGAGCCTTTCCCTGCGCCGAAACTGGTTGTTAACCCGGATGTCAGGAATTTTTACGATTTCAGGGTAGAGGATTTTGTACTGGAGAATTATCAAGCCCACCCGCAGATAAAAAATATTCCCGTGGCCGTCTAGAACACGGAGTAACCGGCCCTGTGCGCATGAAGTCCGAGTTGTAAAAGTATTACCGGGCAAATAAAATATAAAGGGAGATAAAATGCAGGAGTGGATAATAATAGCATCAGCGGACAATAATTGGGGAATAGGCTATAAAAACCGTCTGCTTGCAAGGGTTCCGGAAGACATGAAGTTCGTTTCGGAAAAAACAAAAGGGAAAGCAATCGTTATGGGGCGGAAAACGCTTGAGTCCTTTCCGTCGGGCAAGCCTTTGCCGGATCGCCTGAATGTTGTTTTAACAAGGGACATGAATTATTCCGTAGAGGGAGCGTTGGTTGTTCACGGTATTGAAGAACTGATGGAGGAATTAAAGGATTACCGGGGCGAAATATATGTGTTCGGCGGCGGAAGCGTTTACACGCAGCTATTGCCGTATTGCACCCGGGCATATATTACGAGGTTCAGGCACGAATTCCCTGCGGATACGTACCTTCCCTGTTTTGACAGCCTGGATGATTGGGAATTGGTTTATTCAAGCGAATGGATGACAAGCAAAACAGGGATCTGCTATAAGTTTACCGAGTATAAAAGGGTATTGAATAACAATAAATAATACTGGAGGTAACCGAATGCAAAAAGAATATATAGACGCTGTTGTTGAAGGACAGGAAACAAGAATAGAAAAAGGGACAACGCTTGAAAATATCAGCAAAAACTTTAAGCATAAAAAAACTTCATTGATTGTTGCAGGAATTGTTAATAATGAAATAAGGGAATTGACATATCCCGTTACCGAAAATTGCAATATTTCCTTTGTTGACATGACAACAGATGACGGTATAAGGATTTACCAGCGAAGCCTTATTTTTCTGCTTGTTAAGGCATTTACCGATGTTTTTCCGGACAAGGAGATTGAGATCCGGCATTCGGTAAGCAGGGGCCTTTTTTTTGAGCCTGTCGATATGAAGCTGACCGAAGAGGATGTTGAGAAAATTGAAAAGAGAATGAAAAGCATTGTGGAAAAAGATATCCCGTTCAGGAAAGAAACCCTGCCGACCGAACAGGCAAAGGAAAGGTTCCTGCGGGATAACAGGATCGACCGGTATTTCGCTATAAAATACCGGGAAAAGCCGTACGTAAGTTATTATGTTCTCGATGGCACGGAGGATTATTTTTACGGTTACATGGTGCCAAGCACGGGATACCTTTCGCTGTTTAAGCTCGAGTATTACAACGGCGGTATTGTTCTTATCTCACCGAGGAAATCAAGCCCGAACACGCTGGAAATGCGGGAAATACCCGAAAAACTGTTCCAGATATTCACCGAATACCGTAAATGGGTCAATATTCTCGGCGTTGATAGTGTCGGAAAGCTTAACGACATAGTCGAAGCCGGGAAAATAAACGAGTTTATCAGGATTTCCGAGGCGCTCCATGAGAAAAAGATAGCCCAGATAGCCGATATGATTTACGAAGAAAGGGACAGGATAAAAGTTGTGCTTATTGCAGGCCCGTCTTCGTCAGGGAAAACTACATTTGCGCAGAGACTGTCGATCCAGCTTCGTGTAAACGGCCTTGTTCCGATAAACATATCAACCGATGACTATTTTGTGGAGAAAGAGAATACACCGCTTGATGAGGACGGAAAACCCGATTACGAGTCATTTGACGCTGTTGATCATAAGCTGTTCAATGAGCATTTGAACAAACTGATCCGGGGTGAAGAAGTCCATGTGCCGTACTTTAATTTTTTAACAGGCAAACGGGAATACAGGAATAACAAGCTTAACCTGAACGGTGGCAAGATCCTTATAATTGAGGGAATTCACGGGTTGAACCCAAGACTTACGGACGAAGTTGATGAAGACAAAAAGTTTAAAATTTATATCAGCGCTATTACATCAATGAAAATTGACAGGCACAACAGAATTCCGACGACCGATTTAAGGTTTATCAGAAGGATCGTAAGGGATCACCAGTTCAGGGGCTGCCCGCCTGAAAGGACAATAGAACTCTGGCCTTCGGTAAGAAACGGGGAGGAAAAGAACATATTCCCATTCCAGGAAAGAGCGGATATCATGTTCAACTCTTCGCTTATCTATGAGCTTGGAGTTCTGAAGGCATACGCAGTGCCGCTGCTGAAGAAAATCGGACGCGATCTCCCGCAGTACTCGGAAAGCCGCAGGCTGATAGAATTCCTTAGCTATTTCGTGAACATAGGCTGCGAGGAGGTACCGCCTAATTCGATACTGAGGGAGTTTATCGGCGGCTCGTGCTTTAAATAAGTGCAGGAAAATTTAAACTTGGGAAAGGTTGTTATTTTGGAAGATAAAATAAGTCTGATCGCTACTTCTACGTTCGGTACTGAAGCGATTGTCGCGGAGGAATTAAGGAAACTCGGTTATAATAACTTAAATGTAAAGGACGGTAAAGTAACTTTCGAAGCTCCCGTTTCAGCCGTCTGCAGGGCGAATTTATGGCTTCGCTGCGCGGACAGGGTATTTTTGAAAATGGGAGAGTTTGATGCGGAAACTTTCGAACAGTTATTTGAGGGAACGAAAGCAATAGCATGGGAGCGCTGGATTCCGAAAGACGCAGCATTCCCCGTTACCGGAAGCTGCATACGTTCGAAGCTGATGAGCATATCCGACTGCCAGTCGATTATAAAAAAAGCGGTGGTCGAAAGGCTTAAGCTGCGTTACAGGCTGAATATATTTCCCGAAACGGGACACAGATATAAAATAGTTTTCTGGATATTGAAGGATCGGGTCATCCTGGCGCTTGACACTTCCGGCGACGGGCTTCACAAAAGGGGATACCGCAGGCTGACGACCGCCGCGCCGCTCAAGGAAACGCTCGCGTCGGCTCTTTTGTATATAAGCCGCTGGTCAGAAGAAAAACCGCTGATTGATCCGTTTTGCGGCTCAGGTACCATTCCGATAGAGGCCGCTTTGATGGGATTGAACATTGCCCCGGGCATTAACCGCCGCTTTGACGCAATGAATTGGACGGAAATAGATTTGAAGCTCTGGAATGAATCCGTTGAAGAAGCCCGCGATTTAATGCAGAGCGGAAAAAAATTGAGAATATACGGATATGATATAGATAGCACGGCAATAGAAACATGCCGTTTTCATGCGAAGGAAGCAGGGGTCGGCGAAATGCTCCATTTTCAGGTCAGGGATATGAGACAGGCATCTTCCCGGTTTGAATACGGTATTGTCGTCACAAACCCTCCGTACGGGGACAGGCTCGGGAATAAAAACGAAAACGCGGTGCTTTACCGTGATATGAGCAAAACCTTTAAAACAAACCTTGGAACATGGTCTTATTTTATAATTACTTCCGACATCGATTTCGAAAAACACTTCGGACAAAAAGCCGACAGGAAAAGGAAACTCTATAACGGCGGAATACTGTGCTATTTGTACCAGTATTACGGACCTAAACCTCCAAAAAGGAACTGAACCCGAATGAAAACGCAAATCCCCGGCAGGCTGCCGGATAAGGAGCAATGCACCAACTCGGATTATTATTTGTATAAATAAAAAAACCCCCTTGATTGGGGGTTTTTTTAATAGCCAATGACGGGATCCGACTGAGTGCCGCCCGGACTTGCCGAAGGCTGCCCGGAATCGGGTGTGCCGGCTACGGGAGCGCCGCCCTGCGTGTTAAACCGGTTGTGGATTGTGCAGTATTCACCTTCGTATATTTCATATTTCCAGTCTTCAGGGTACGGATCACCCGGAAATGCCGGTTTATACTCTTTCGGCCTTCGTATGAATACCTGTTCCTTTGTCAGCTCGGGCGGGCAGAATTCGTTGGCCAGCATCGGCCTTCCGTGTTCGTCTTTGCAGACCGTGCAAACCTTTGCCTTGTAATGTACATCGCAGTCGTCACCGTAAGCGGGTTCCGTACCTTCGATAAAATACATTTCCTGTATACGCGAGCCTCTGGGATCCTGTTTGCAGTAATCTGTAGGCAAAAGCCCCGAATCAAGGCATATCTCTCTCTTCACAATCTTCGCCGGCATCGTGCTGTAGAATTCCACAGGTTCAAGATCCTCATGTATCATATTCATTACCGCGTTCCATATCCTTAACGCGTTTGTGTATTCGGCGTTTTTAAGCGAAATAGGCACTTCCCTGTTATCATAACCATACCAGGTTACGGCGACATAATAAGGCGTGCCGCCGCAGAACCATTTATCAAGGTTTTTATCGGAAGTTCCGGTTTTTCCCGCCGTGGGTATGGGCACGCCGTTTTTGTTTTTCACGCCGTAACCAGCGGCGGTTCCTCTTTGTACAACCTGCTGAAGCATATAATTCATAATAAATGCCGTTTGCTCGGAATAAACTTTTCTGCCTTCGGGCTTTTTCTCAAGTATCGTATTGCCTTCATGGTCCTCGACATGGGTGTAAAAATACGGTTCCCAGTACATTCCCTTATACATGAACACCGAATATGCGGCCGCCATCTGAAGCGGGCTCATGCGGTTAGTAAAACCTCCCATTGCTATCGCTACCCTGCCGTTGTCTTCCCAGCGCGGAAGCCCAACCCTTTCAAGATAAGTAAGGCCCGTATTGAACCCGGTAAAATCGCGCAGTAAAAGCGCAGCGACTACGTTGCGGGATTTTACAAGCCCTTCCAGTGCGGTTGTAAGCCCGAAGTTTATGTTTTCCACGTTTTTCGGATATATCTGCTGACGCTCTTTTTCAGGGATTGACGGGTCATAAAGTCTCATATGCTGCGGCACGTCATCAACAAGCGTAGCCATTGTTATGTGTCCGGTTTCAATTCCGGGTCCGTATACAAGCAGCGGTTTTATGCTTGAACCGGGGGATCGTTCCATCTGTGTGGCCCGGTTGAACACGCTGCCCTTTTTTTCGCCGTAGCCGCCGTATAATCCGCAGACAGCGCCGGTTTGCGGATCAAGCACAACCATAGCCGATTGCGGGATTTCGCCCCTGCGCTCGGCTTCTTCGTTAATTTTCGGGAAAAATGTCTCTTCGACATCCTTATCCATGTACACGTAATCAAGCGCATTCTGAACTTTCGGAACAAGGGTCGTGTATATCTTAAGACCCGAGTTGTAAATCATATCCTCGGCGGTTTGACTGCTGACACCTTTGTATTCCATTAAATCCTTCATTACCTGTTTTATTACTTCGTCGACAAAATACGATTGGATGCTCGTTTTTGTCACTTTTCCCGCGCCGGGGTTGTAGCTGAAATGAATTTCCTCCTGGATAGCCTGTTCATATTCCTCCTGTGTTATCATTTCCTGTTCGAGCATGAGCTTCAGGATCAGGTGAGCCCGCTCGACATTCCTCTTCCTGTTTTCTTCGGTATGCGGCATGTATCTGTCAGGATACTGCGTAATAGCCGCCATACTCGCGCACTCGGCCAGAGTCAAATCGCGGACGTCTTTCCCATAATAGGCCTGCGCGGCAGTTTCGACTCCGTAAAATGTTCCGCCCAATGGCACGGTGTTAAGATAACGCGTTAATATGTCTTCTTTTGACAGGCCTTCACGCTCAAGCTTTAAAGCCTGCCAGACCTCCTGGATTTTGCGTTTTATCGTAACCTCGTTTTTACCAGTGAGGTTTTTCACCATCTGCTGTGTAATTGTGCTTCCGCCTTCAATCTGACCTTCACCAGTAAGTTTTGCGCGGGCCGATACATATGCTGATTTCAGAAATCTCAGGAAATCCACGCCCTTATGTTCCCAGAAACGTTTGTCTTCAACGGCGACAAACGCGTTTATCAGGTTTTTCGGTATCTCCACATAGTCAATCCATACCCTGTTTTCATTCCGCTTAAGCTCCGCGAGAACATTTCCTTCAACATCATAGATAAACGTATTGTATTTCGTTATCTGCAAATCCGCGGCATTAAGCTGGGGCGTTGTTTGTATATATCCGTAGACAAGGCCTGTTCCAAGGCCGGCCCCGATAAAACCGATCATTATAAAAATTATCAATATTAATTTTAATGCTCCCCAGAGAACGCGAAGTGCGTATAGGAGAGCGGAAACGACAGGATGCCTTTTTTTCGGGCTTGCCACATCCGGACTGATATTTTTTTCCTTTTTAATTTTTTCTTTCTTTATTTTTTTTATTTTATCCTTTTTAGGTTTCAGGTTTTTTAATTTTTCCTTTATTGAGCGAAAAAGTTTCACATAATCCTCCTCCTGAAAGGAATATTAGATGCAGGAGCAATGATGTCTGCTTTAAAACCAATCATATTATAACATAAAAACCAATTCAAAAAAGTTTTTTTTACATTACACTGGAACTTTGGGGAATAATTCACTATAATGATTTTAATCCGGAATTTGCTTAACGGGAGCGGTAATGGCATATTCCGCTTCTTAAAATTTACTGTATTCCGGTATGGAGAACCTTATAGGCGCAGCAGGAAAGGATGAATAAAATTGGAGAAAATGAATGTTTATGATGTTCTGAAAGAACGTGGATTTATAGCCCAGGTGACGCATGAGGAAAAAGTTCGGGAAATCCTGGGACAGGGCGGAGTGACATTTTATATTGGATTTGATCCGACGGCTGACAGTCTTCACGTAGGCCACTTTCTCCAGTTGATTGTTATGTCGTATATGCAGAAAGCCGGGCACAGGCCTATAGCGATACTTGGCGGCGGAACGGCAATGGTTGGCGATCCGACTGGGAGAACCGACATGCGCAAGATGCTTACGCAGGAAGAAATAATGTACAATGCGGAGCAGTTTAAAAAACAGATGGGAAAGCTTATCGACTTCAGTGACGGCAAAGCGCTTATGCTGAATAACGCGGATTGGCTGCTGGGACTCAATTATATAGAGTTTCTCAGGGATATCGGGGTTCATTTTACGGTGAACCGCATGCTTGCGGCAGAATGCTTTAAAACACGTTATGAGAAAGGCCTGTCGTTTATCGAGTTTAACTATATGCTCATGCAGAGCTATGATTTTCTGAAACTGTACCGTGACTACAACTGCATACTGCAGCTTGGCGGCGACGATCAGTGGAGCAATATACTCGGCGGAATTGACCTTATACGCCGTGTTGAGGGCGCGGAAGCATACGGCATGACATTCCAGCTTCTTACGACAAGCGAAGGCAATAAAATGGGCAAAACGCAAAAGGGTGCGATTTGGCTTGATCCTGTAAAAACTCCCCCTTACGAGTTCTACCAGTACTGGAGGAACGTACACGACGACGATGTGATAAAATGCCTGAAGTTGTTAACATTTCTGCCTATGGAGCAGATTAACCAATTTGAGTCGCTCAGGGATGAAAGAATAAACGAAGCGAAAGAAACCCTTGCATATGAAGTGACGAAAATCGTACACGGCGAAGAAGAAGCGGAGAAAGCCCGCAAAGCGGCGAAAGCCCTGTTCTCGGGAGAAGGCGACTCGGACAATGTGCCTTCCACCAAAATTTCGGCGGAAGAATTAGGCGAAGGAATCGGTATTCTCGAATTATTGGTCCGGACAGGATTGGCTCCGTCAAAAGGTGAAGGACGCAGGCTTATACAGCAGGGAGGCATCTATATCGACGGGGAACGTGTGGATAATACGGAGCTTATGGTTACACCAGAATTTTTCAAAAACGGCCAATTATTGATCAGAAAAGGCAAAAAGGCTTATAATAGAGTTGTGCTTGGAAAGTAATCAACATGCGGACTTCAGATCGGGACATGCCTATAAAAAAACTGAAACACGGAGTTTGTTATGAAAATCAAGGCAGGCGAAATAATTAAGGCCAAACGCGAGGAGAAGAATATATCACTGGTTTCTTTAGCCAAAGAGCTGAATATTTCACCGGGATACCTGTCTCAGATTGAAAACGGGGTAAAAACAAACCCGAATTTGGAAATACTTATGAGCATAATACAGAAGCTTGATATTGATCTTGAAATGCTTTTAGGTATTGAAAGCAGTGAGGAGAACCACCTTGTAAAAATCCCGTCGCTCTTAAAGCTTGTCCTTGCGAGGGAAAGAAACAGCCGTGTATTGAATGACCCGGTCATCCTGAAAAAATACTGCAGGCTTGCCGAAAAGATTTTCGACACGAAATATTTAATTGAAGATTCGCAGTTATACAATATGTTTTTCGATGACCTGCTTAACCAGACCGAAACGCTGACTAAACGGTATTTAGGCCTGAGGATCTTACTGGAGGACAGAAAGATACCCGCTGATACGCATAATAATTCCGGTGCACAATAATAATAAGGAACTATATTGTACAATAAATAAACAAAAAGCTTTGAAGCTCCCGGGCCAGGCCCCGCGGGAATTATAGTACAACAGATAAACCGATAATAATAAATCAGGAATGGTTGACTGAAACATTCCTTGCGGGAAAACAATGCCATATGGTATAATGTGTCGGAACTTTAAATTTTGTTCAATAATCAAGGAGGATGCGCAATGAAGCATATAAAAACATTAAGCGGAAACACGCTGAACAGGGATCTGAAAAAGTCCGGATGCGGGGAATGCCAGACATCATGCCAGTCGGCATGCAAAACTTCCTGCACGGTCGCCAATCAGAAATGTGAGAGGAAGTAAAACCGTACGGGGCTGAAAAGCCCCGTTTGTTTCGGATAATGAACGTAAATTTTGTAACTCTTTAAATTTATACTGCGGATTAATACGGTATTGTTATATGAGGCCGCAGGCGGAAAATGCGCTCTTGCCGTGCTTTAACCGTGCAGTTGACTAAGGGGTGGCTGTATTGATAACGCTTGATGATGTTAAGAAAAACGAGGAAGTAAACACACTCCTTCGATTGGCGCAGAAACAACTGGAGATACGCGGATACACGGAACATTCCTTCAGGCATGTCGGGAGAACTGCAAAAACGGCCGGTACTATTCTCGAAAAGCTTGGTTATCCCCCGAGAGAAGCTGAGCTGGCGCGCATAGCCGGCTATTTACATGACATAGGGAACGCCGTAAACCGGGAAAATCATGCTCATATCGGAGCGTATATAGCATATGACATTTTAACTAAAATGGGCATGGATTTCGGCGAAGCGGGGGAAATAATGCAGGCGATAGGAAATCATGACGAGTCAAGCGGCACGCCCGTAAGCAATGTTTCAGCGGCATTGATCCTTGCCGACAAATCCGATGTTCACAGGAGCAGGGTTACAAATCCCGATATGACGACATTTGATATTCATGACCGCGTTAATTACGCCGTTGTTAAATCGGAGTTAATAGTGGATGTCGATAAAAAAGTAACTACGCTTCAACTGGATATTGATACCGTAATATGCCCGGTTATGGACTATTTTGAAATATTTCTCGACCGGATGAAGATGAACCGAAGAGCTGCTGAATTCCTCGGACTGAAATTCGAACTTGTTATAAACAAAAACCAGTTGCTTTAGATTTTAGTTTATATCCTGCATTCCGCCTGGATCTCCTTTTCTGCTGACATTGGCTGCCCGTAATATATGCAGCGTCCGAACGGTTACAGACCGGAATGTTTGGTAGAGTAAATTGCGAAGTTCTGAAATAAGCGATAATACTTAATAACAAGGATGCAGAAAAATAACTTTAACCCAAAAACGAGAGATGAAATGCGGTTTTGAGGGATGTTTAAGGAGATATTTTA
>Ga0134100_1000273_pt1 | contig 65512 bp, 59 predicted proteins | sample 11_taG_2_FD_94444 | JGI IMG/M metagenome (GOLD analysis project Ga0134100, IMG submission 94444) | Switchgrass degrading microbial communities from high solid loading bioreactors in New Hampshire, USA - 11_42_5_180_A3 metaG | ecosystem: Engineered > Bioreactor > Semi-continuous > Anaerobic >...
AACGGAAACGGGAAATAGTGGTAATTTCAATCCACGCACCTACGTGAGGTGCGACGACCGCGGTCTTATAGTCCACATCGGAATTAGTGAATTTCAATCCACGCACCTACGTGAGGTGCGACTAAACGGAGATGTACCGAGCCATTATATTTATCAATTTCAATCCACGCACCTACGTGAGGTGCGACGAAAGAGAGGAGTTTGGCGGCTACTATCTGAAAATATTTCAATCCACGCACCTACGTGAGGTGCGACACGTTTACTCCTGATACTCTCTAATAGTAAATAATATTTCAATCCACGCACCTACGTGAGGTGCGACTCGATCACCGTCCATCCCGCCTGCGCCAGATCCCGTATTTCAATCCACGCACCTACGTGAGGTGCGACATTCTCTTTATAGCGTCTATCAGACCTCCGAATGTATTTCAATCCACGCACCTACGTGAGGTGCGACGCGGATCTGGATGAAGCAGATCTGGCGGAGATCCATTTCAATCCACGCACCTACGTGAGGTGCGACGATCATGATTAAGCTTGTTAAAGCTCTTGAATTATTTCAATCCACGCACCTACGTGAGGTGCGACCAGCTGGTCGTATGGTATCGTGCCTTCTCTCGTCATTTCAATCCACGCACCTACGTGAGGTGCGACTCTTGTTCCGGTTTGCTTGCACTGATTATTTTTCCATTTCAATCCACGCACCTACGTGAGGTGCGACTTACCACTATTTCCCGTTTCCTTTCCGTTTTTTTTCATTTCAATCCACGCACCTACGTGAGGTGCGACGGTAAAATATCAGTGAAAGGAGGCACAACATGATAATTTCAATCCACGCACCTACGTGAGGTGCGACTTTTGATGTAATTCAGCTGTCGTTCAGCAAAGATGGATTTCAATCCACGCACCTACGTGAGGTGCGACTTTATCAGGATAGTCAGGTTCAAAATCCATATATATTTCAATCCACGCACCTACGTGAGGTGCGACTCTATTTCTTCCAAAGCTAATTTTTCAACACAAAAATTTCAATCCACGCACCTACGTGAGGTGCGACTGTCTCACGTACCCTTAATCACCCCGAAAGGGTTAGGATTTCAATCCACGCACCTACGTGAGGTGCGACTGAGAGATCTGGCAGCAGCGGGATGGACGGTGGTGATTTCAATCCACGCACCTACGTGAGGTGCGACGATAAGCTTATTTTTGATAGTAATATTGGCAGTATATTTCAATCCACGCACCTACGTGAGGTGCGACTCAGGTGGGGCTGAAGCAGTTGTTAAAGTATTACATTTCAATCCACGCACCTACGTGAGGTGCGACGAGCGGTCTTGGCACTGCTGTTGTTGATTTGTTCGAATTTCAATCCACGCACCTACGTGAGGTGCGACTCCTCAACATCGGCTAATAATCTGTCCGTCAAAATTTCAATCCACGCACCTACGTGAGGTGCGACTAATTTTTATGATGTTTTCCATTATTTGTTATTAATTTCAATCCACGCACCTACGTGAGGTGCGACAAGGCGTTCGGATTGTTGATAGTAGGAGAAAGGGGATTTCAATCCACGCACCTACGTGAGGTGCGACATAGGTAGCATTTGGCTTGTTGTTCGGGATTTTTTATTTCAATCCACGCACCTACGTGAGGTGCGACAAGGCGTTCGGATTGTTGATAGTAGGAGAAAGGGGATTTCAATCCACGCACCTACGTGAGGTGCGACTCTAAATATTCCGTCTTTCAGGTTCGTCATCTGATTTCAATCCACGCACCTACGTGAGGTGCGACTTCTTTCCTCAGCGGTTTTGGGACTGCTGTTGTTATTTCAATCCACGCACCTACGTGAGGTGCGACGCGCAACATACCCTTTTTATTGCTGACGACCTCAACATTTCAATCCACGCACCTACGTGAGGTGCGACGCGACAAGTGACTTTTTACGCCAAGCGGCAAGGATTTCAATCCACGCACCTACGTGAGGTGCGACCACCAGCCAGGGCACGACGAAGGGAGAGTATGCGATTTCAATCCACGCACCTACGTGAGGTGCGACCTAATGCTTTTGACGATCTGGAAGATGCCCTAGAATTTCAATCCACGCACCTACGTGAGGTGCGACACTTTGGATGTGTTTAGTGACAAAAAGGTATTAGATTTCAATCCACGCACCTACGTGAGGTGCGACCTCACGTGCCCTTAATCATCCTGATAGGGTTAGGATTTCAATCCACGCACCTACGTGAGGTGCGACGGGGGATGTATTCGCAGGACAAGCGGTACAGAGACATTTCAATCCACGCACCTACGTGAGGTGCGACATAAAATAATACTACACCACCTGCAAATATTATCGATTTCAATCCACGCACCTACGTGAGGTGCGACGCCGGGGTATATCCTAAAACGATTTTTACTAATGATTTCAATCCACGCACCTACGTGAGGTGCGACATGTTGTCGGCGGTCGATGTTCCACCTGCTCTTTTGGATTTCAATCCACGCACCTACGTGAGGTGCGACGCGTATGTTATAACGCATGATAGAGATATTGACATTTCAATCCACGCACCTACGTGAGGTGCGACGCTTGTCCTTTGACGCCAGTTTTACCGCCATTGTCAATTTCAATCCACGCACCTACGTGAGGTGCGACAGCAAATTCATTGAAAATATTTTTTTGCTTATTAAATTTCAATCCACGCACCTACGTGAGGTGCGACGACCACCGCGAAACATCCCCACCCCCCGCCTTGATTTCAATCCACGCACCTACGTGAGGTGCGACTCGTGTAAGGCGTCAGTCTGGTATTGCCCATTCGATTTCAATCCACGCACCTACGTGAGGTGCGACCTGGACTACTCGGGAAAGGGGGTAAGTAAGCGGTATTTCAATCCACGCACCTACGTGAGGTGCGACAGAGACCAGGCAACCAAAATCAAGTATGATGACGACATTTCAATCCACGCACCTACGTGAGGTGCGACTCCGCGTCCCTCAAACCTGCGTGGACGCATGAGCATTTCAATCCACGCACCTACGTGAGGTGCGACGATCGCTCAGCCGCGATTGCAGACGATATTAAGCGGCTATTTCAATCCACGCACCTACGTGAGGTGCGACGCTGTTCTTGAGTTTAAAGATCCTCTAATTAATGATTTCAATCCACGCACCTACGTGAGGTGCGACGCTTATGATGCTTTCATGGTTGCGAAACGTAGTGATTTCAATCCACGCACCTACGTGAGGTGCGACGCGCTTACAAAATCGCATATGTCGAAGAAAACGGATTTCAATCCACGCACCTACGTGAGGTGCGACCTCATAACAGTTTTGTTTAACTTGTGGCTGATTAGATTTCAATCCACGCACCTACGTGAGGTGCGACATTTATTATTTTCTTTAAAAATGGGGTGATTAGATATTTCAATCCACGCACCTACGTGAGGTGCGACGGGCATGAGGTAGGTTATGATTTAGGGTATAATATTTCAATCCACGCACCTACGTGAGGTGCGACTCTCCTTTCGTCTACTATTATACACTATTTTTAAAATTTCAATCCACGCACCTACGTGAGGTGCGACATTACATTTTTTAGCGATAGAGAGGAGGATTACATAATTTCAATCCACGCACCTACGTGAGGTGCGACGGGTTTTATCTAGCAATCGGTAGGCAAGGTTCAGGATTTCAATCCACGCACCTACGTGAGGTGCGACATCATGATTATCTGTAGAGTATACATAAACAAAACATTTCAATCCACGCACCTACGTGAGGTGCGACAATAGTGATAAGGTTAAAGACTTTGATTTATCAAAATTTCAATCCACGCACCTACGTGAGGTGCGACATATTTGTTTTATCATCAAAATCATTAAATTTATTATTTCAATCCACGCACCTACGTGAGGTGCGACTAATATTACATATCGTTGTAATATATTTGTTGTTATTTCAATCCACGCACCTACGTGAGGTGCGACGTGTACATCGACCCGAAAAATCCCATCCTTAAGATATTTCAATCCACGCACCTACGTGAGGTGCGACAATTGACGGATATTATACTAATTTCATAAGGACCATTTCAATCCACGCACCTACGTGAGGTGCGACAGCTATTTTTTGGTAATTCTTTTATTTTTTTGCTTTTGTTAAAAGAAGATGAACTAAATTAAGGTAAGATTTTTTATTTTTGTCTTTCTTTTTTTGTTTTTCCTTTTTTTTAAAGGTAAAAACGAACACTTATATGTTGCGAAAGTGAAGGGTTTTTATGGTTGTTTCTATTTCGCAGTTTATATAATTATGATTCCTTCCGGATCGTAAGATGGTTTCACCCCATGGTGTTCCACTTTTCTTCTCCAATTTTTCCCAAGGTTATAATATCTTAGGCTATCCTTTTCAGGATTTATGATTTTTTTAAGTTTTGTCTTTAATTTAACAAAATCCAAATAGGTTAAGTTACATTCAAATACGGAGTTTTGAACTCTTTGACCATAATTTACGCATTCTTTCGCAACCTTCCTCAACCTTTTTTTTCCTTCCTGATCTGTTGTATCAACGTCATAAGTAATAAGTATCATCATAATTAATTCCTTTTAAAAAACGGAACATATGTTTCAATCTCGTTTCTTAAATACCTGGATAGTATCATGGCCTGAATGTATGGGAACAAACCAATTCTTACTTTTTCTCCCAAAAAGGGATGGATTACATTCTCATACTTTCTTTTTTGCCATTCGCTCAAGAACAGTTTTCTTGCGTTATCTGTTAGGACGATGGCTCCGCTTTCTTTTTTAATGAAATCCTTTTTTGTTATTTGGCGGAGGTTTATTAGTGTTAAAACGAAACGATCAACAAAAACGGCTCTAAACTCCTCCATTATGTCCAATGCAAGAGAAATTCTGCCCGGCCGATCCGTATGCAGAAAACCCACATACGGATCAAGGCCGACGCTTATCAATGCAGCTTCGATTTCTCGAGCCAACAGCGAGTAACCAAATGAGAGGAGGGCATTAACATTATCCAAAGGTGGTCTTCTGCTTCTACCGTTAAAAACAAAATCCTTTTTCTGCTGGATGATCATTTCGTTGAATGTCGAGAAATACATTCTCGCAGAATCTCCTTCCACTCCGCGCAAGTCAGCAAAGTCCTTGCATTTGTCCACCTCAAAAACAAGTTCCTTAAGCCTTTCTGAAGCATGTTTTAAATGAGAAACATCCATTTTTTCCTGGTTGTCTCTTATCGAACGGTTGACCTCAACCCTTGAATTGTAAATTTTTGCTTTGATAATGTTTTTTGATATGCCCAAGCAGAAATTGGCATCCTCGGAGTTAATATATTGCCTCTTCCTCAACAATACGTTCCCCTTTATTTTTCCGCTGACGCTTGCAAGGAATTCACCGGAAGGCGAGAGAAAACTGATATAAATATTATTGTCGGTGCAGTATTGCATCAGTTTGGGGCTTGCTCCCAGATAATTGAAGCAAACAATCCCTTCAATGTTGCATACCGGAATTCTGAATAAGACATTCCCTTCCTTAAGCAAAACCACATTGTTTCCGTCAAGAGAAAGATATGCGTCGGGAGTGGTGACATAGAGAGTGTTTAAAAGTTTTCTCATTGCATTTCCTCAATAATGGTTTGAAGGTATTTCCTTGCGTTTTTGTTTCCAAAGTTTTTTGAACAAACATGTGTCAGCGAACAATTCTTACAACTTTTCATTTTGACGGGTTTTGGTGTCTCTTGTCTTGAATAGAAGTAAACCATTTCCTCCAACAATCTTTTTACCGTGTTCCTCAACTGGTGGTCAAAAACAACTTTAATCCTACGGTTTATTTGAAAATAGTAAATAAATCCGTAATCTAATTTGCACTCCTTCATCTCTTCAAAAGCAATTGCCTGGGCACACAGTTGAACCTCATCTTCCAAACCTTCCTTGGGTTTCCCCCTTTTATATTCCACAAGGTAAGGTTTATAACGGGCTTGTCTCTCTTCAATATACAGCCCTTCGTTATCACGAACAAACTCAATTAAATCAATGACTCCCTGGATTTTATACTTGTGTGAAATGACAGAAACAGCGCGAGAAGTGAAACTGTCTCCCCTGCTTTCGTTCAATTCTGGATTGTGGACTCGTTCATGCAAAAGGCTGCCTTCAAAGGTTAAAACATTATCTTCCCACACATCCTCAATATGTATCAACCCCCATTGATGTGGGCAAAACATATAATGTTGGATGCCAGAAATAAGAAGATAGTCTTCTTCAGTGTTTATACTTTTCACCATCTTCTCCTTTAGGCATGATTTTTCCAAGCAGTCAATAGTTTTTCTTCAACATTGAAAACCATAGCGCCAAGCTTTAAGAATTAGAAAGGCGCTCAACCATTTTTAATTTGATCCGGGATAAATTTCCGGTTCAAGTCCTTCTAAAGGGGTTATTTCAATGACTGGTTTCATGGTTTCTTTGTCAAGAGAGACTTTAAGACTCTCGTGGACCGTTGCAGAAGAATATTGGCCATTCTTACAATTATGTTTCCACCAGATGACATAGTCTACGCTCATGCTCCCTGCTGGACGGGCAGCTGATTCATCATTGACAAAAATGCTTCTCAATGCTGCCAGGAGTTTTTCTGCATCTTCATCGGAGAATCCTGTTTTTTCCGCAAGTTGGCAATTGATGCTACCTTTGGAAACATAAACGCCATTCTCTATCCTGTGTTTCATGCCGACAGTATCAGATCCTTTTTTATCAGGATTCTTGGGGTCTGTTTCTAAATTGACGCTCTTTGTTATTTGCATTGAAAAAATATCAACAGGTAAAATGCTGACCGCGTTTTGAATTGTCACCGGACCTCTCACCCCAAATGAAACTGCATCTGCTCCTTCTTTTTCTTCATTTTGCCCTTTTTTATCTTTTTTTGAGAAAGCAAAAACCTGTCCAAAAGCTCTTACATCATACCAGGTTTTGCAGGCAATGCGGATCTTTTCTTCTACGGATTGTTTTTCCTTATTTTTGATTTCCGGATGAGCAAAGAAACGGTCTTTCAGGCTTCTGAATTGGTCAATCCTTCTTTCGTCAGATTGTACAAAAATGTTTTCTCCCATATCTAACAAGCGATTGCGGATCTTCCTTTTCAAACAAACGTCGGACACTTCTCCAAATCCATCGTAATCAATACGAGGCCGATTTCCATTAAGCGGATCGCCGTTTGGATTCGCTTTTTTTACGCTGAAGACTATTGCGAAATCAATTTTGTTGCTCAGACTCATTTATTTCCCCACCTTCCTCTTTGTCTTTTTTTGAATTTTTAAAAACTTGTCTTTGAGCAAAGAATCCCATCAGATATTTCCCGTTTAGCGGCGCATCGTTATTAAAATCTTCAGGTTTAAACTTTTCCATTATGGAACCTATCAGCTTCATATAATACTCAGCTCCATCCAGTTGTTGGATGTAAGGGTTGAGTTGCTTTGAGAAAAGCAAGTTCCAGGTCCTAAAAGGACGTTGAGAAAAAGCGAACATGTAGCGCAGAGCATTAGTTGCTCCAGAATCGGATTTACCTTTTAGGTAACGAGCGTGAGACTCAATTTGATCAGCTATTGCAAGCAATCTTCCGTAAAGGTAATCACGATCAGTGATTGTTGTGTCGAGTTCCAACGGAATATCCTCCTTTCCATAATCGAAAAAGAATTTTTTTACAAGCGCGCAGGTTGTGCCCAGAACTTCCTCCCATTCAGAAAAGCGTTCATAAAAGCTATCACCTGATTTTTCCAAAGCAAGAGGATTACTGCATCTATTCACCGCAGATCTCACCCAAGGCAAAGGCACTTTTTGGCCGTCAAAAACACAATAAAGAAGTTGTTTATTTAAACCCTTTTTTAATTTTTGAAAACTTTCGTCGTTTTCTGATCGTGGAGATCCAAGAACTGCCCGAACAATCATATCAAATGAAGGTGCGCCTTTAAAAGTCCTTCTATTAAGGGGCCTTTGATACCATTTACATTTTTCATGCCAGTTTATTATTCTCTCTTCATATTCATCCTTTGTCCCAAGGAACTCACGATAATATGTAATTGCAAGCCTTCCTGTCGTTGATGGTTCTGTTGCTAAAATAGCTACTCGCCTTATATTTTCCTTTATTTTCTGAGCGGAAATGTACCCTAGCAGTGCTTCTTTTAATTTCACTGAATAATCTTGGAAAACAACATCTTCTGCTTCAATTTCCGCTTCGTCTTTCTTTTGTAAAGAAAGATACAATGATTTTGAGTCTTTGTAAAAGGAAGGGACATTGGGATTTTTGTCAATTGCCCAAGCAACAATCGCCTGGGAACCACAACAATAACCATTATTTGCAATCAACCAGCGTAACATTTGATGGGCTTTTTGGGAACCCAAATAACTGACTGTAACGCTTTGAGATGCTTTTTCAAACCTACCACGGAAGGTAAAATTGGTATTATCATTGCTTGAAATCAGTTTTGCATTTGCTTCCACCCTGTTGATGCTTTTCGGATGTTTTTCAGTAAAATAATCTTCTTCGCCAGTAACATAGCAAAAAATTTTTTCTTTTTCCTTGCTCATATTTGCTAATAAGTAATCAATCCAGGCGACTCTTATTTCTGGCATTTCCCATAGTCTGTTTTCTAATGATCCAGAAAGATCAACGGTAAAAACCACAAAGTCATCAATTTTTGGCTCTTTTCGAAACCTTAACTTTAAATCATTTTTCAGCGTACCTTTCCTCATATATTTATAAACTGCACTCAAAGCCCGAAAAGCCAACGGATGTCGTCTGGACGTTTCAGTATAATCCACCCAAGATTTTAAGTTTCTCAAGTATTTTTCGTTAAAAAACTTAATCTGATCAAAAAGAGGATGAGGATAGTCGGAAGCGTCTCTTCCAGAACGAGATTCTGAATCTTCCGTGCAGGGAATGCAGGTCAAATATTTTTTCCTTTTGCCTTTACCCGATGGGGTTTCCTGTTCTGCATCATAAAAAGTCCCATCTTCCTTGAGATGAACAACAATATTTCGATTAGTAAGCAAATGGCCAATAGGAAGAAGCATTTTACTGTGATCCTCTCCGCTACTTCTTCCGACGATGCCTAAACATAAATCATAGGTCTTCACCAGGTTTCCAAAGCAACTCATTTAATTCCCCCTTCCAAAGATGAAAAGGTTTCAAACCCAGGTTCACTGAGCCCCTTGAAGTTTTCTCCTTCAGTAAAAGCTTTCATCTTCATCTTTCTAATGAATTTCCTTTCAATATCCGATGAATCCTCGAAAGGAAGTGGAAATTCAATTACCCCATCTTTCATTACCGCATTTTTCCACAGGCGTACACACATTTCGTCTTTCCCAGTTTCATCGGGATAATCAAACCCATGGACCATTACACCAAAATTGATCTCGCCGTACCCATCGAAATACCCTTCACCTTCACCAAAAACACAAGGCTTCACATACCCTTGGCATTCTCTTGTCCCAAGAAAAATGTCCCTTCTCCCTCCGTGTTCAATCATCCTCCTGGCGATGTTGTGATGTTTGTGTTCGTTCCTATCCTTCTCCAGTTCAGGTCGGTTATAGTTCCAATCAAAGTGGGCTCGCACTTGATAACGGACATCCTTTAAGTAAGTATAAATGGCAAGGTCATTTTTCTTGTCCTTAGTAGGGCTGAAGAGGATAAGCCGCATCCCTTTTGACTGCGTATGGATTTTGTTCATCACGCGTACGGCATCAATATACCAGATGAAGGTGGGCTTCCAATACACACTTTCCAAAATACCCTTTAAAGCTTGGTAAGTCGGAACAAGGTAGGAAAACTTTTCCCCTCCCACCTTGGTCACCGGATCGGAAAACAGGGCATATCTTCCCCAAACTTCAAATTCAACTGTGTTTCGGTACTTCACGCACTCACCCCTTTTCTAATAGCATAAGAAATCTTGATTTAATTCATTGATTACCCCAAGCTTATCGTCATAATACCCGTTAAGCACATAAAAACCATCATCAGTCAATTTTAACGCTCCTCCAAAGTCTTGTATTTGATGCTTGTACAAATTAATTGTGAATTTGCCTAGTTTCCGGATTAAGAAAAGTTTTTTCTTAAGGTTGACGTTGCGCAATTCGGAAAGTATCTGTCTGCTTTCATCTTTTAAAACAATAACACCGATTCCGCTGTTTTCAATTACTGAAAACTCTTCAGCTGCGGTCGAAAAAGCCTGAGTCAAAGCCGTCTTAATCTGCTTTCCCCTATTTTTCATGTTATTAGTGGCTCTGGGATTCTTGGAAAGCAAATCGTAAATTGTCCCTTTTCCTTTTTTTCTTTGATAACTCATCTCCTCTTCTCTTTTATAGAAGTATTCTTTGTAATAGTTGGAAATACAATCATCACTCAACAAGTCGGAAGGATTGTTGGATAAAATCCTTCTTGTAATCTCGGATCCTGTCTTTATATCTGGCAGTTTGTCCAGGTTTTCCTCATATAAATTTACTATATAGACCTCCTTCCCTTCCGGATCCTTTCCGTGACGATTGCATCTTCCCGCAGACTGGATGATGCTGTCAAGTCCGGCAAGTACGCGAATTACAGCCTTAAATGATATATCTACCCCGGCTTCTATCAACTGCGTGCTGATGCAAATTTTTCGCTTTTCTTCTTCCTTTTTTATTTTCTCGATTATTTCCAGACGGTGTTTTGGGTACATTAGAGTGCTTAGATGATAAAGTTCGGCGCCGTCAGGTTTATCTTTGAAATAATCCTTCAGGGAAGTAAAGAGTTTTTTTGCCTCTCCTCTGGTGTTCGTTATCACCAAGCAATTCCCTTCTTTTTTGTAGACTTCCAATATAAAATCTCTGAGTTCTTCAATTGTATAGCCACCAATTCTGGTCTTGTCGATAATACGCGCCCTCTTTAACTTTCTAAAAGGTTCACTCATTTCAGGAATCAAAGATGGGTTTTCTGATAAGAAAATAGCTTTTGGGATTTCATGCAAAGGCGGTTGAGTTGCTGAGCAAAGAAGGATTGTGCAACCTCCAAAGAAATGAAGGAAATTGAGGACTTCAGTAAACAGATGTATGCATTTTACAGGAATGGATTGAACCTCATCAAATATGATGACTGAGTTGGCCAGATTGTGGAGTTTCCGCAAATCGCTAGCCTTTGCGGAATATATGCTTTCCAAAAATTGAACCATCGTGGTAATTATGATTGGAGAATCCCATCGCTCGGTAAGTAAATTATACTCGTCCATCTTGTCTTCTTTTTCCACAATGAAGTTCGAATGATGCTCCAATATGTAACCGTCTTCCTCTGAATAATCCAAAGCTTTTTTTATCTCCTTGGCTGTTTGGTCAATGACTGAAAGGTAAGGAATAACATAGATGATACGTTCTGCACCATGTGCGTTTGCATGGTTCAATGCAAAACGAAAACTTGATAGTGTTTTCCCTCCTCCTGTCGGTACTTCCAACCGATAAATCCCCTTAGGACGGGAAGAAGCATCATAACAATAATCAGAAACCGTTTTTCTAATCTTGTTGATTTCAGAATCATTTGGAAATGTAGAAATGTAGTTTTCAAACTTTTTCGTCAGTTGATTCCAAAAGGAAGGGTCAGATTGCGCTTGTTTTACCCCGATGTCAAAACAATAAGCATTGTATCTATCTGCATCAATAAGACAGGAATAGAGCGATTTGGTTAAAAGATGTAGCATGAAATGCCTGTCCAACCCCTCTTTTTCACATTTATCTATGAACTCAGCCACTTCAAGTTTTGCTTTTTGAAAAATCCCATTAATTCTTCCCTTTAAACCCAGGTTTTCTTCCGCAACACCAATCACTTTTTCGTAATTTAAGGAAAGGTTGTTTTTCGAAATCCGGTCATGGAATGGAGTGTCCCCATCTGGAGAGATGACATCCATCAAACTTCCGTGATGGCAAGAGATGGCTAGGGCGCATATTTCTGAAACCAAAGATCCAATGTCATCCTCTTCGGATTGCCTTAACTCGTAAATGAATTTTGCGCCCTGGGTCGAATGAATTACGGAGCCACGTCCTTGAGTTTTTTCTCCTGCCAATTCCCTGGCATGGTTTGCTTCCAAATATTCAACAAATTCTTCTTGGAATTTCCCTATATCATGTAAGATAGCAGCAAGCCTCGCCAGCTCCGATATGCCAAGTTTTTTCCCAATAGAAGCGGCATACTCCGAAGTTTCAATCAAATGATCAACGGTCTTTTGTTTTCTTCCATCTTTTGAGATTCGGGATATGTACACAATATCACCCTGCAATGACCTTTTGAAATATAAAAACCCCAAGCAAAAGTTATGCTCGGGAAAAATCTTCTCTCCTGATTAATTGTCATGCTCCCCTAATGCATAACTCATTTCCTTCCAACTAAATTGTAACAAATTTTTACAAATCGGTCAATAAATATTTAAATTCAAAATAAAAATCCCATTTAAGTTAATTAAATGGGATTTCTGGTCATTTCATGAATCTCCTCAATACCTTGATATTGTCAGAGAAAGGCGGATATCGCAAAGGAATGTCAATTAAGTTCGATTTCTTCAAAATGCTTTTGGTATGGGAGAAGGTGTCAAAGCTGGCTTTCCCGTGATAATTGCCCATTCCGCTTTCTTCCACGCCCCCGAAAGGCATGTAAGGAGTCGCAAGGTGGACGATTGTGTCGTTAACACAACCTCCGCCATGGGAAATGCTGTTGAGGATGTACTTTTCCTTAGCTTTACTTGTAGTAAAGAGGTACAAAGCAAGCGGTTTGGGTCGCGCATTTACTTTCCTTACAACCTCATCCAGGCTGTCGAACTCCAAGACAGGAAGAATCGGTCCGAAGATTTCCTCCTGCATGACGGGGGAATCCCAATCGACCTCATCCAGGATCGTCGGTTCAATCCTGTTCAATTCCGGATCGGATTTTCCTCCATAGTAGAGTTTTCCGCTTCCCATCAAACCCAGCAATCTCTGGAAATGCTTTTCATTGACTATTCTTGGAAATCTGAAATCTTTCTCCAAAGCCTTTCCGAAATATTCTTTTACATATTTCACCATGCTTGTAAGCAGATCATTTTTTACGCTTTTTTGCACAAGAACATAATCCGGAGCCACGCAGGTCTGGCCGGCGTTGATGAATTTGCCCCAGACGATTCTTCTCGCAGCAAGGTCGATTTTCGCCGTTTCATCCACGATGCACGGGCTCTTCCCCCCCAGTTCAAGCGTGACGGGCGTGAGATGCTTCGATGCAGCTTCCATGACCACTCTTCCAACCTTGGTTCCGCCGGTGAAGAAGATGTAATCGAACTTCTGCGCCAAGAGGTCCTGGTTCGCTTCCCTGCCTCCCAAGACCACGGAAATGTATTCTTCGGGAAAAGTCTTCCCGATCATTTCCGAAATCACCTCCGAGGTGTAAGGAGAATAGTTGGAAGGTTTAATCAGGGCGCAGTTCCCCGCGGCGATCGCTCCGACCAGCGGCGCTATTGCCAATTGGAAAGGATAGTTCCACGGCGACATGATCAGTACGACGCCGTATGGTTCTTTGTAAATGATTGATTTCGCAGGGAATTGGGTAAGGGGTGTCTTCACTCTTTTCGGTTTCGCCCAGCGTTTGAACCGCTTCAGGACAAAACTGATTTCCTCAAGGACGATTCCGACTTCCGTCATGTATCCTTCATATTTGGATTTGTTCAGATCCAGAGCCAAGGCGTCAAGAATCCGCTCTTCATATTCACGAACGGCTTCCCTTAATTTCAAAAGTTGCTCTTTCCGGAATTTCAAATCCTTTGTTTTATTGTTAAGGAAGAATTCTCTTTGCTTTTGGGCAATCTCTTGGGTTCTGGACATCATTTCTCACCCCTTTCCGTAACTTCCAGGTAGATTTTTCGGAAATCATCTCTTGTGAAGATCATGGGGACGGGATAGAGAGGATTGGCTTCGTGATAAGCTCGCTCGATCATCAAGTCGAGGTTGTCCAAGTCAGGAACCTGGATCTTCTTCGGAATCCCCATTCTCTCGTTCATCTTTTCAATCGCTTCAATGAAGCGCTCCGCTTTCTTTTCGGTGGTCTCTCCGGCTTCGCTGAGCCCCACCAGATCCGCCAGTTCCGCAAGCTTTTTCTGCGCCTTCTTTCCGTAAGCCTTGAGCACCACAGGAAGAATCACCGCGTTCGCGAAACCGTGGGGGATGTTGTAAAACCCGCCGAAGGTGTGGGCGATGGCGTGGACGTTTCCGACATAAGCCCGCGTGAAGGCCAGTCCCGCATAATAGGAAGCTTTGAGCATGTTCAGGCGCGCTTCCAGATCATTTCCGTCCTTGTAGGCCTTTTCCAGATTATCGAAAATCAACCGCACCGCATCCAGAGCCAGTTTCTTCGTCTCCCTAGTGTTGCTTCTGCCGATGTAGGCTTCAACGGCATGGGTCAAAGCATCCATTCCCGTCGTCGCGGTGAGATGGGGCGGAAGACCTGCGGTCAGGAGCGGATCATGCACGGCGATGTGGGGAATCAGGTTCACGTCGTTGATTGCGTACTTGTCATGGGTTCTGGGATCGGTGATCACCGCAGCCAAGGTCCCTTCGCTTCCCGTTCCCGCGGTCGTGGGCACCGCAACCAGCAGGGGAATCCTTCTTCCGACCTTCAGGACGCCTTTCATTTTGTTCAAAGTTTTCTTGGGTCTTGCGATCCGCGCTCCGACTCCCTTGGCGCAGTCAATCGCCGTGCCCCCTCCGAAGCCGATCAGCGCCTCGCATCCCTTTTCCAAAAACATCCTTGCTGCCTCTTCCACATTATCCACCGTCGGGTTGGGCACCGTTCCGTCATAAACGTGATAAGCGATTCCGGAATTCTTGAGCCCAGTTTCCAAAGTTTCCAAAAGCCCAAGCTTCACAATCCCCTTGTCAGTGATGATCAAAACGCTCTTGACGCCTTCCTTTTTCAGCACTTCCGGAAGTTCCGCCAAGGAACCCTTGCCGGAAAGCAGGCGCGGCTTCCGCCAGTTCAGGAAGCAGGCAAGAATCCGAAACACGAATTGATAGGTCCTGAAAAAGAAGTTTTTCATGAATCCTCCTTATTCATTGCTCTGCCTGTTTTCGGCAGACATTAGCGAGATTGATTGCAGGAGTCTTGCGAAAGCGAGATCCTTAAGATTGACTGAAAGCTGCGGGTCCATTTCCGCATAAGTCCAGGCGACGATCGTACAAGCGTACATCAGCATCTCCTGTTTGGGAACCAAGATGCTCCGGAAAGTCTTGTATTCCAACAGTCCCAGATAGGCTTTCTCAACCTGCCCCGCAATCGTTTCCGGATCGGCAGGCAGGGTTGCGAGCAACCCCAGGAAAGGAAGCCCCTGACCCCTGTGGATTTTGATTCCCTTTCTGTTCAACAAATCCTTGAGGGAAAGGAGTTTCTTTTCCGGATCGAAATAATCCTCATAAACGCACAAAGCATGGGAAGTTTCCAGCAACCTCCACCCCGGGGAAAATTCCTTCTTCAAGTTCTGGTAGTGTTTCTCCGCTTTCTTTAGGAGCAGGGCGTAATCAATTTCGGAGGTTCCGAAAACGGCAGCCATCAGGCAATAGCGGGGACTCGTGAGGAAACGGTGGTAATTCTTCATCCCCTCATAGACGAGGCGGGTCTTCTTCAACAGAAACCCGCGGCTCCCCTCCTCACTTTTCTTCACGATGAACCAGCTCGTCAAAACCAAGTATGGATTCGGACTGAAACCTTCATTCTTCAAATCCTGATAAGTTGCAAGAACCTCAGCAAATTTCTTTTCGCCCTCATCCTCCAGCGCGAGCATCGCGGACAGAAACAAATGGTAGTTCCAACGGAAAGCCGAAAGCCAGCCCGTCTTCCTTTTAATCAGGTCATAATAGAACCTGATCCGCTCAAGGTCGATCTTCCGACCGTTTAATGCGTAAAGGAGGGCGGCGGTCCTTTTGAAATATTCGTTCTCCAATGGTTTTTTCAAAGCCAGGGAGTTTTCATGGAAAGCTTGGACAATTGTTTGAATATCTGAATCCATTTTTATTCTTCCTTTGAGGTTATTATAACATAAAAAGCGAAAACAAGGTTCAATAAAATAAATAAAAAAGCCAGCCTTTATTTAGCGGTTCAACCTGCTCCAAGCAATTAACAATTGCTCGCTTTAGGCTTTAATTTAAAAAGCTACCCGGTTTGAAAAAGGGTAGCTTTTCCAAGCCTGAACGGACAGGGTTGGTATCATCTTTGACCATATGTCGCGTTCTTTCCGTGTTTTCTGCTATAATGTTTATTCAAAATGTATTCAGGAAGCCGGATGTTCTTCCCCGGAATCGCTTCGGTGTAAAAAGCCATTTTCGCGATTTCTTCCAAAACGACGGCATTGTGGACTGCGGATTTTGGGTCTTTCCCCCAAGCAAAAACTCCGTGACCTTGGAGGATGCAGCCGGGAACAGCCAAAGGATTTCCATCGCCAATGGTTTCAATGATGACCTTTCCGGTGTTTTTTTCGTACTCATCCATCTCGTCTTCGAAAAGGAATCTTCCACAAGGAACCTCCCCAAAGAAGTAATCGGCATGCGTGGTTCCGTAAACAGGAATCGCTCGGCCTTTTTGCGCCCAGGCGGTCGCAAACGGGGAGTGGGTGTGGACGATGCTCCCGATTTCAGGGAACTTTCGGTAAAGCTCCAGATGCGTGGGTAAATCCACTGAAGGCCTGAGCTTCCCTTCCACAATTCTCCCTTCCAAATCGACTATCACGATGTCTTTTTTCTTCATGACGTCGTAACTCACGCCGGAAGGTTTGATGGCAACAACTTCATCCTTTCTGACGCTGACATTTCCCCATGTGAAGATGACGAGTCCGAACTTCTTCAAATCAAGATTGGCTTCGAGGGCCGCCGCTTGCAGTTTCCGGTAAGTCATCCTTTCAATCTCCAGACAGCATCGGAAACCATAAGTTTTTCAACAAACTCATCCAATTCCGTCTTTTCGTTAATCTCCACATATTCTATGTCAGCAATGGAAGCGAAATCGCGGAGGTGTTTCTCGTTGATCTGGGTGGAAAGCACGGTGTGATGGGCGCCGCCGGCATAAATCCAGGCGGTTGCGGAAACGGACAAAGACGGTTCCGGTTTCCATAGAACCTGGGCCACCGGCAGTTTGGGCATCTCCCGGCCTTTGATAATGTTGATTTTGTTGACGATTAGTCGGAAGCGGTCCCCCAAATCAATCAAAGTCGCGACAACTGCCTTGCTGGGTTTGGCTTTGAAAATCAATCTTGCCGGGGGATTTTTTCCGCCGATACCCAGAGGCTGGACATCAATTTTCGGCTTCTCTTCCGCGATGCTGGGGCAGATTTCAAGCATGTGGGCTCCGAGAATGAATTGATCTCCTTCCGGCAAATGATAAGTGTAATCCTCCATGAAGGTTGCGCCGCCTTCAAGGCCTTTCCCCATATATTTTATAACCGCTGTCAGAGCAGCAGTCTTCCAATCCCCTTCTGCACCGAACCCGTAACCTTTTTCCATCAACCGTTGGATGCTTAATCCCGGAAGTTGTTTCAAGCCATGCAGATCCTCGAAGGTCGTGGTCAGCGCTTTGGCTTTCTTGTCTTCCAGCATTCTTTCGATTGCGATTTCATACCGAGCCTGCTCCCTTACAGATTCTAAATCCGCGGTGATGATTTCATATTCCTTCCGATACCTTGCGAGCAGATCCTCGATTTCCCCGTCGGAAACCTTGTCCACATAATCAACCAGATCGCCGATGCCGTAACCATTGACCGACCAACCCAACTTAATCTGGGCTGAAACCTTGTCGCCTTCGGTCACGGCGACGTCGCGCATGTTGTCGCCGATGCGGATGACCTTCAGTTCCCGAGAGAACTTAAAGGCAGCCGCCGCGCGCATCCATGTGAAGATTTCTTCCAACACCTTCTCGTCTTGGTAGTATCCGGCGACAACTTTTCGGTTGATCCGCATTTTCGACATGATGTGGCCGAATTCCCTGTCCCCATGGGCGGACTGGTTCAAATTCATGAAATCCATGTCGATTGAAGCAAAGGGAATCTCGAGATTGGCTTGGGTGTGAAGATGGAGAACCGGCTTTTTCAGGTTCGCCAACCCTTCGATCCACATCTTGGCGGGGGAGAAGGTATGCATCCAGAGGATGACTCCCGCACAGGTGCTGTCATTGTTCGCACCCTTCAGGAGTTCCAGGATCTCTTCCGCCGTCGTCGCAACCCCTTTGAACAGAACCCGGCAGGGGTTTTCGGGGCGTCCGTCGATGTATTGAACTATCTTCCGGCTGTCCTCATCAACCAATTTCAATGTTTCCGGGCCGTAAAGATGTTGGCTTCCGGTAATGAAGTAAAAAGTGTTTTCTTTCATCTTAAACCCCTTTCACGTTTTCTTTGATGGTTTTAAGACGTTTCATCACATGTTCGAACCGACCGAAATAATCATGCAGTTTCCGGTATTCCGCAAACAACAGCTCATATGTCCTGACGTTTTCCTGAATCGGCTTATAGGATTCGGACTTCAATTTTCCCATCGTTTTCGCCGCGGAGAAAACATCGTCATACCCTCCGTTCCTCCTTCCCGCTGCGATTGCTCCGAAGATCGCGGATCCCAAAGCGGGAGCCTGGTTGCTTCCGGCGAGTTTGATCTCCCGGTTCATCACGTCCGCATAAATCTGCATCATCAACGGATTCTTTTCAACAATGCCGCCCGCCGCATAAAGCTCATCCACCGGGACGCCGTTTTCTGCAAATGTCTCCATGATCATCCTAGCTCCGAAAGCGGTCGCTTCAATCAAAGCCCGGTAGATTTCTTCGGGTTTTGTTGCCAGCGTCTGGCCGAGAAGCAAACCAGTCAAATCGACGTCCACAAGCACGGAGCGATTGCCGTTCCACCAATCAAGGGCAAGCAGTCCGCTTTCCCCAGGCCGCAGCTGAGCCGCCTTTTCGCTCAGGTAATCCTGAACGGTGACGCCCCTTCTTTCCGCTTCCTCATGGTACTCCTTGGGAACGCAAGTCCTTTCAAACCAAGCGAAGTGATCGCCGACGCAGGATTGGCCGGCCTCATAACCGAAGAACCCCGGTACCACTCCATCTTCCACGACACCGCACATTCCCGGAACGATTCTTTCTTCCTTTCCGAGAAGGATGTCGCATGTGGAAGTGCCGATAATCATCAGCATTTTTCCAGGTTCGGTTATTCCCAAGGCTGGGAAGGTGACATGGGCGTCGACATTGCCCACGGCGACAGCGGTTCCCGGCTTGAGCCCCGTGAGTTTCGCCGCTTCCGGCGTTATTTCTCCCGCTTTGGTTCCGAGCGGAATGATCTCTTGGCCGATTTTTTCTTCAATGAAGTTCTCCAAAAGCGGATGCAAGGCTTTGAAGAAGTCTTTGGAAGGAAAGCCTTCGCGCTTGCTCCACATGAGTTTGTAACCGGCGGTGCAGGAATTCCTCGTCTCTTTTCCCGTGAGCATCATCACGATCCAATCGGCTGCTTCGATGAAGCGATCCATTTCCCGGTATATTTCCGGGGCTTCCTCGACAATCTCCATGATCTTCGGAACCATCCACTCCGAAGAAATCTTTCCACCATAACGTTTCAGGAAGGTTTCCCCGCGCTCTTCCGCGATTCTGTTCAACCGGTTGGCTTGATCCTGCGCGGCATGATGTTTCCACAGTTTCACATAAGCATGGCGGTTGCCCTTGAATTCCTCTTTGAAACAAAGCGGAGTCCCATCGCGGTAAATGGGAAGCACGGTGCAGGAAGTGAAATCAATCCCGATTCCGATGACGTCCTCGGGAGAAACATTCGCCTGCTTCAAAACCGCCGGAATCGTCTCCCGCAGGACATCCAAGTAGTCTTGGGGATGCTGGAGAGCGTAGTCGATGGGAAGCCTTTCACCATTGGGGAGTTTTTCTTCCATCACCCCATGGGGATATTCCTTCACGGCCACGGCCAACTCCGCTCCCGTTTCCACATCCACAAGCAAAGCCCTTCCCGACAAAGTACCGAAATCAATACCGATGCTGTATTTAGCCATGTTTCACCTCATATGTGACGGTTTCCCCAGATGGAGACACCTTTCGAATTGATTGCGGAAAAACTGAGAACACCTTTGTTCCGTTCAAAATTCCATTGGGGCTCGATGATGCCCGCATAGATATCATTGTTCAACTTTATTTCAATCAAGTTGGGGGCACGGAAGCGCCATTCCCCAACAAGATCGCCTGTAAATTGGTTCCACCCGTCACCGGCCGGGTTTTTAGTGAAGACCACCGTTTTCGCCGGGACAAGGATGGAAATGATGTTGTTGTTCAGTTCAGAATTAGCCGCTTCCTTGTACAGGACGGTGATCTTATACCGGCCGCTGACATCCGCCTTGGATAAATCACCATCTGCTCCGGGAACAAAGCGGTTAACGCTGACGATCGGCCAACCGTTCACGAAATGCATTTTCCGGACCCCGAGGAAAAAGCGATCCTTGTCCATGAAGGTCCCGCGATAATGCGAGAAGAAAAACCACTCATCCCCATCCTTCAAAACCGAACAATGCCCGATTCCCGCCCAACCGCGTTCATATCCGTCCTCCTTGGAATCGCGGGGGAAAATATGGGCTCCCGTCAGTTTGTTTCCATATCCGCGGAAATTGGATCGGCTTGTGGAAGCGATCGCTTTCTTCCCTTCCGCATCCACATACTCACCGTCGATTGTCTCGCTTCGGAAAACCCGGACATCGTAATCATAGGTGAGGTTCTCACCCGTGGAAACGAACAGATAATAATAGTTTCCTTCTTTAATTATATAGGGGGCCTCGGCGGAATAGATGTTGAGGATTCTCGTTCCAAAAGCCGGATCGTCCCCTCCGCTCGGCACCATCTTTTTCTTAATTGTTTTCTCCCCTGCGACCGCCGTGTTGACCCGGACTTCCCTTTCGACCAAGGTCTGTTTGATTAACGGCTCTCCCGTTTCCGGGTTCAATCGGATGAGATATATCCCCGCGTTCCAGGAACCGTAAGAAAGATACATTCTTTCCTCGCCATTCACTTCTTCTACAAAGACCGCGGGATCGATCGCATTCGGAGTCCCCCCGACATCCTGGTGCGTCCTGAGAATCTCATGGGAATGCCTGTACGGACCCTCTATGTTGTCCGCCTTAGCCATCCCGAGATAGGAAGTCCTTTCGCCGAATGAGGAGTTGCAATAGAAAAGCCAAAACTCATACCCTCCTCCGGCTTTCGGCCTTTTGATGATGTCTGGCGCCCAAAAGAAATCAACTTTTTCTCCGTTCCGGTTGTATTCCACATAATTGATGGCTTCGCTTACGGAAGAAAGGTCCAAAGCTGTGCCCACATACTCCCAATTGACGAGATCTTTTGACTTCCGGATGTGAATCCCTTTCTGGGTGGTCATCCCGAACTGGGCGTCGGTGGAAAAAACATAAAAGTATTCCCCTTCCTTTATCACCGCAGGGTCGTGGACGTTCCCGGCGCCCCAATACTGGGGCATGTTCCCGGCAATGTTATAGAAGGCGTATTGGTCTTTTTTCATCAAGTTGTCTTCTTCCGTATATGGAGGGTCGGGATATTTGATGTTCGCTTCAAGATTTGCCTTGCCCGCACAACCAAAAAGCAGGAATAAGGCACCAAGGAGAACGAAAACCATTAACTTTTTCATGGTCCCTCCTCAATCATTTGTTTTTGCATTGCAAACGCAAGACATGATAGGAATGGGGCTCGAGCCACGTCCTTAGGAAGCTGCCATCTATTTCAGGTGCGGTACCGGGTTTTAAGACCACGCGTTCGGGATCATCCAAACTGTTCCTGGCCTCCAAATCGTCGTGCATGATTTTATGTTCAATCAGTTCCAACCTTCCGAAACCACGCAACTCGGCTTCGCACTCAATTTCGGAGCCGTAATTGACCAAAAACAGGGTGACTTCTTCTTTTTCCTCGTTGTATACGACAGCCTCAGAAAGAGTCTTGGCATTCCCGTACTTGGAAGCAAATGTCGGTGAATCCGTCAAGGTCCTCAGGGCATATCCCCTGCCATGGTTCGACGCTTCCGCGAACGGATAGAATGTGGCCTGTTTTATGACTTTCCCTCCTTTTTCCGTGAAAATCGGAGCGATGACGTTGACCAATTGAGCAAGGCAGGCAATTTCCACCCGGTCGCAATTGTTGATCAAAGTGTTGATGAGACCGCTGAAAACCAGGGCATCCTTCACGGAATAGATGTCTTCCAGCAGATGCGGGGCTTTGATCCATCCCGCCGGCTGCTGCTTATCCTGGTACCAGACATTCCATTCATCGAAGGATATTTTCATGACTTTCCGGCTCCGCTTCTTCGCTTTCACGAAGTCGCACGTCGCCTTGATCGCTTGGATGAAGTCATCCATGTCCTTGTAGGAGGCGAAGAAATCATTCAGATCTCCCTGATCCCAGTAATAACGATGCATGGAGATGTAATCCACATGATCATAGAGGTATTCCAAGACCACCCTGTCCCATTCCGGAAAAGTCGGCATTTCCGGGCCGGAACTTCCGCAGGCGATCAGTTTGATGTCGGAATCGATCCAACGCATGATTTTCGCGGCTTCCAAGGCTTTCTTTCCGTAGTCTTCCGCATGCAGATGGCAAATCTGCCATGGACCGTCCATCTCGTTCCCAAGGCACCAGTACTTCACTCCGTGGGGTTCGGAATGCCCGTTTTCTTTTCTCAAATCGCTGTAATGGGTTCCCCCGGGGAAGTTGCAATACTCAACCAAGTTCCCCGCTTCCTTCGGGCCGCCGGTTCCGAGGTTAACTCCGAACATCGGTTCCACCCCGGCCGTCCGGCACCAATCGATGAATTCATCCGTCCCAAAACGGTTGTCCTCGACCGTCTGCCAAGCGAGGTCCAGGCGGGTCGGCCGTTTCTCTTTCGGGCCAATCCCGTCTTCCCAATCATACCCGGAAAGGAAATTTCCTCCGGGATAACGGACGATGGAAATGTTCAACTCCTTGATCAATTCAAGGACATCGGTGCGGAAGCCGTTCGCATCGGCGCTGGGATGACCAGGTTCATAAATTCCAGTATAAATCGCCCTTCCGAGGTGTTCAATGAACGACCCGTACAGGTGGTTGTTCACTTTTCCGATTCTCAGCTTCTTATCTGCGAATATTTTAGCTTTCATACTTTAACACCAAATCCTTTGCTTATTCTTTCATCCCCGATAAAATGACCGAGTCGATGATCTGCTTCTGGAAGATCGCATAGACGGCGAGAACAGGTATCATCGAAAGAATCGAAGCGGCCATATTGAGATGCGTCTCCGTTTTTGTGTCAGTGAAACTGACAAGGCTTGCTATCACAACCGGCAACGTCGGGGATTTAGAGGAGAACATATATGGCGCCAGATAATCGTTCCAAATTCCCATGAACCACATGATCATCTGGGCGGCGAGAGCGGGCCCCAGCAACGGCATGATGATTCGCAGGAAAATCTGGAAATGGTTCGCTCCGTCGATTTTCGCGCTTTCAATCAAGGCGTCGGGGATGCTCTGCAGATACTGCTTCAGGAAAAAAATCATCATGATGTTTCCAAAAAGTTTGGGAACAATCAAGGGAAGCAAGGTTCCGATCCAGTTGAATTTCGTGAATATGTAGTATTGGGGGATCATGATGACCGGGAACGGAATCATCGTCACTCCGAGCAGCAGCAGGAAGAGCACATTCTTATACCTGAACTTTATTTTCGCAAACGCATATGCCGCCATTCCGGAAACGAATGTCCCGACGAGAATTGATGGCACGGCGACGATGAGACTGTTTTTAAAACCTTCCAGGAGCGGAATCGTCTGGAAAACTTTAATGAAGTTGCTGAAATACAATTGGTCGAAGAGTCGGCCGCTATAAACTTGGAACTGATCCTTTTTTAAGGCTGTCGAAAGCATCCAGACAAATGGGGCGATCATCGCGAAGGCGCCGATTGTCAGGACGATGTAGGAGAAGACATCAAGGAAAAGTTTGCTCTTCTTCTTTGACGAATACTTGCTTTTCTGCTGCAATGATGCCGTCATCGCTTCTCCCTCCTTGCATTATATTTGAATTGGAGCACAGTCACGATGAAAACGAAGAGGGCGAGAACCCAAGCGACGACCGAAGCTTCGCTCACCCGGCGGGCGCCGAAACGGTCGAAAAGATACATGACCAAGGTTCTGGTCGCGTTGCCCGGCCCGCCGTTCGTAAGCAGATTCGGTTCGACGTACAACTGCATTCCATTGATGATTCCCGTGACAACCATGAAGAAAGTGGTCGGCCGCAACAGCGGCAAAGTAATCTTCCAAAACACCTGCCATTCGTTCGCCCCGTCGATCCGGGCGGCTTCCCTGTAAACCTCCGGAATGCCTTGCAGACCGGCGATGTAGAAAAGGATGGAGATGCCGAGTCCCTTCCAAACACACATGCCGATCAACCCGATTCGGGCATAGGTCGGTTCCCCGAGCCAGTTCACCGCCTTGATTTTGAACACAGCCAAGATGTCGTTCAAAGGTCCCTGGACGGCGAGCATGCCTTTCCAGAGGATGATGATGGCGGTCAGGGAACTGACGACGGGGATGTAGAAGATGACCCGATACGCGTGCGTCCCTTTCAAGCCCCTGTTCAAAAGAAGGGCGATGAAAATTGAAAGCGCAAGTCCGATTGGAACCCCAATCAAAGTAATCAAGGTGTTCAGGAAAGACTTCCAGAAAAGGGTGTCCTTCAAAACCCGCCTGTACATCTCCAAACCGGCCCATTTCGAATCCAACAATGGCCGCAATCCCGACCAGTTCTTGAATGTGGAAAGGAAGGAAAAACCGAGCGGATACAAGGCGAAAAGCAGGACGCCGACAAAAACCGGCAATATGAAGAGGTATCCGACAAGGTCCTCCCGGTATCCTTTGTATTTTTTTCTCATATTCCCCTCGCAATAATATCCAAGGCATCAAAACTGATGCCTTGGAAATTTAACCTAGACACCCTCTTGTTCATCCCGAAGGGCTATATCTAGCTGTTCTTGCATTTTCGGCTGAATGTAAACACAATATTCCTCCGGAGTCATTTCTCCGGACACATCCGCGTCGGTTTTCTTCCAAACCCGGTTCAACTCATTGATGAAAACATCATACCAGAGCGAAGTGTAGGCGACAGCGGTCGGATGGAGTTTCCCGTGGCCTTTTTGAATCACATCCAAAAACACCTGCTTGTTGACGGGAGGGATGCTGTCGTCGTTGATGTATTCTTGGAGTTTCTTTTTGGAATTCGGCAACTGAATGGTCTGCGCCTTCGTCATCCGCATGTACGACTCGTCGCTTAAACTCATATACAAAGCGAGTTTGACCGCCTCTTCCGGGAATTTTGTAAAAGCGGAAACGGCGTATCCAAGCGTCCCGATGTAGGTGTACCAGGTCGAATCTTCGCTGTCATCCTTCCTCGGGGTCGGCATCAGGCCGTAATCGAGGATGTCCTTGCTTACAGCCTCGAAGGCGGCGACATCCCAAACCCCGACATTGAAGAACGCGACCTGTCCGGCCATCCAGCGGTCATAATGGGGTTTTATGCCCATCTGCTCGCGGGTCTGGGACACCCCACGGTAGTCCATCAATTCAATGAATTCCTTGAATCCGGCGATGAATTCCGGAGTGTTCACGGTCACCTGCTTCCCATCTTCGGACAGCCAATCGCCTCCGGCCGCCCAAATCCAAGAATGCATCGCCCAAGTGTCAATCAAAGCGGTTCCGAAATACTCGGTTCCGTCTTCTTCGAACTTGGTCGCCCGGCAGGCGTTCGTGAATTCCTCCCAGGTGTAGACAATCTGCTCACCGGTCCTGGGGTCATTTTCCCAGGGAAGCGGCATCCCGCCTTCGCGGTCCGCCCAGTAGCCCTTCTTGGTTTCCGCTTCCCAACGACCGTTGGCTACGGCTTTGTCTATGATGACCTTGTTGTAGGCCAGCGGATAGGAACTGATGTCTTTCGGAATCGCCCAAATGGCATCGCCCTCTCCGCGTTTTTTCTTCTCCGTGTCATATTTGTAGAAATCCAAGACTCCGTCCAGGAAATCCGTGTAATCCAAACCGCCCGCCTCCCTTTCCGCTTCCAAATAAGGCTTCAAATCCAGAATGACACCGTTGTTCGCGTAAGGGCCGATGTTGGCAGGATTGGCGTAGAAAATGTCCGGGGCATTCGGGGTCCCCAAGGCTGCGGACAATGTTTCCGCATACCCGTCCTGGTTAACGAGCTGCGCGTCGACTTCAATCCCCGTTTCCTCCGTGAACTTCTCAATGAGGCGCTCATAGATCGCCCGTTCATGGGCCTGACCCCAAATGAAAATCGTCAGCATGTCATTTCCCTTGTTGCAGCCTGTGAAAAGAAGACATGTGAGAACCAATACCAAGGAACCGAACACTTTTTTCATCATGTTCACCTCATTTCCTTACAATCGGGTAGTTTTCCGGAAAATCCCAACTGATTCCGCCGCTTCCGTCCTGATTCGCGGGGTTGCTGCGATAAGATTCAGGCAGGGCGTTGTGTTGCTCGAAACTGCCGACTGCGTGAAGGAGTTTGATGTAGTCGGTATTGGGATTGCTGATGTTCAGATGTTCATAGGGAACATACATTTCAAATCCCCAACCGATGTCGGTATCGGAATCGTCGTTGACCGTCCCGTCAAAATGATAGGCATATTCCGCGAAAGGAGCAAAAGACGAAGCGAGTCCCCCCGAAACAGTCTCATGCCATTGAGGGCCGTGTAAATCGAAGAGCCATTTGTAAGCGAGCAAAGGCATTCCGTCCTTATTGAAGACATGGATCCGGAATTCCATTCCGCAGTTCTTATAAGCGGGTCCGGGTCCATACGGCGCCCAGAGTTCCGGTTCTTCAACATACACTCCGAAATAGACGCCGTCCTTTCCGAAGAACGCCTTCGCGATGAAATTACCGGCGGTCTCTCCCGGAAACAGTTCCGAAAAATTCCCTTGGTTGGTGATCGTCGCGGTCTTCCAGACCTCCTCATCCATGATCCCGTCAATCGTGATTTCCGGAGGAATCGGCGGAAGGTTCGAACCCTTCCTGCTTCCCAGCAGCACCAGCCGGTTGTAGCTGGAAGGGGAAAGAATGTTGGCGTCGGCCTTGATGTCGACATTGTAATCGCGGTGCTCGATATAATACATGATCCGGTTCTGAGTTTCCATTTCCGCGGCAGTCGTACCCAGTTGCTCCCAGGTAAAATAAATCTCCGTGCTGTAGTATTCGTTTTCCACAACCTTCAGTTCGTATTTCGGAGTGTCGGTGCCCTCCAAGGAAAAAGCCTTGGCCGCAACCAGTTCCTGCCAGTTTCCGTAATCATCGCCGACGCTGTAGGTGTAGCGGCCGCTCACGTCATAGCGGAACAGATGAGTGGATTCACTGATTCCGTCGTTCTTCCCAGGATCCGCCTTCACATCAACGCAGAGCCCCACATAATCGCTTTGCAATAAGCCGCCGCTTCTGGAGATCTCAGTTTTTTCGTCATCGACCTTTATCCCGAAGTAAATGCCGGTTTTATCGGCTGCGTAGCGGACCGTCACCATCCCTTTGACTCCGGTCTTCTTTCCGGGGATGAGAAAATACGCTTCCTCCGTCACTTCGCCATCAAAATCAATCTCAACTTTTTCCGGAAGAGTTTCCTTCTTGCCGCCGTCGCAACCCTGCAAAATCAAAACAACAAGAAACAACAAAAGAAATATTATCCCTTTTTTCCTCATTTATTTCTCCCCTCTTAAAATTTGCTCTAATACAGGGCTGCCGCCCTGTATTAGAGCACTTGATTTATTCCAGAGTGTAGACAGTTCCGCTCACTTCCAAATCTTCGATGATGTAGTCATTGTCGATTGAGAAGAGGCAGAAACCCGTCAGCTTCGCTCCGACGTTGCTTTTCTCCGATGTGACGCCATCAACGGTCGTCGTGAGCTTCAATTCATAAGTCTCGCCGTCAAGGCTCGTGTAAAGCTTAAACGTCGCTTTTCCTTGATCCACGCTCCGCGTGAACTTGATATAAACGGGGCCTTCTTTCAAAGGTATGTTCTTCGCGGATCCTTCATCGCCAAAATCGCTTCCCGAATCAGCATCGTTCCAGATTCCGATCTGGTTGCGGTTCGTCAGAATCCTCACCCAGTCGCCTGCGAACCCGTCATTGCCTGCCTCTCCGGTCCAGGCGCTGAGCAAGAGTTTCCAAACTTGGTTGAGACTGGTATATTTGAATGAAACCGTGAAGTCTTCCAAAGGCTGTCCGCCTTCAAAACCGGTGTAAGGCAGGAAGAAGGAGCCGAAATTGCTCCTTCCGCCGGCACGGTCGAAGACCACGAAATTCTTTCCGACGATCATCCATTCGTTCAGCACGCCTTCGCTCGCCCTGTAATCAGGGAAGGCGGCCTTGTTTCCGGGATAGATGGCTTGCACCGCAGCGATCATTTGATCGCGGTTGCCAAGGTCGGATGTCAATTCTCCCGAACTGAAGGTGATCTTGTGGGTCTTGGTGCAGACGATGTCGTTTCCGTCCTTGTCCTTGACCGTCAAAGTGATTACATATTCTCCCGGCTCATAGGCCCGCACATAATAGCCGCCCAGCTTCGGCACAACGTCGATTTCCGCTTCGAATTCAACATTTTCAGGAGACTGCACGGTGAACGTCACTCTGTCAAGCGGAATCATCTCTCCGTCTTCCTTCGCGTCATAATAGAGGGCGACTCCCACTCCGCCGACACCGGTTGTGGCCGTACCGGCAAAGGGATCCTCACCGAACACCACGCCGGTTTCCACGACAATCGGTTTCCACTTCGCATATAAAGTGATGTTGCCAGTTACCTTGTCCTTTCCGAAGTCCCAGGCGTTATTATATCCGGCATCCTTGTACCAACCGTCGAATTCATGGCCGGCTCTCGTGGGATCGGCAGGTCTGGGTACCAAACCGTCCTTTTCAACCTCAACCGCAGCCACGGCGCTTCCGCCCTTGGAATCGAAGGTCACGGTGTACTTGACGGTCACCGCCTCCCATTTCGCATACAAAGTGATGTTGCCGGTCACTTTGTCCGCATTGAATTTCCATTGTTCCTTGTATTCCTCATCCTTGTACCAACCCTTGAATTGGTACCCGTCTTTTGTCGGCGCCGGCGGTTCTTTCAACAAATCTCCATCTTTTACTTCCACCGCAGCAACGGCGCTTCCGCCCTTGGAATCAAATGTCACCTTGTAAGTTGTACCCTTACAAGCAACAAAGGCAAACAGCATGAGCAAAAAGACAAATAAAGAAAGGATTCTCTTCATAATTTCTCCTTTTCCTTTTATTTTTTGCATGAGCGAATCAAACCGGTTTGACCGCCCATACGCTTGAAGCCTGATTGTTTATGTCCTGCGAAACCGCCGTAATGGCGATTCCGGGACGATCAAGATGTTCAATCCATTGAGGAACCAGGACGCCTTTGTATGTTTCCGTCCCGAAAGAAAGGGTGATGTAATAATCGCCTTTCAGTTCCCAGGTTCCGACCGGTTCGCCATTTTTGTAGATGCCGTCTTCCTGGAATCCATATGTTTCCGCTTCCGAAAAACTGATAGCGTTTCCATTCGTGTGGAAAATTAAATCGTATTCACCGAAAACGTCCTCACGCCTGAACGATCCCAGTTTCTCTCCGGCATAACGGTTCGGCGAAAGCACCGGCCAGCCGTCCTCGTTGAAAAACAACTGTCTGGTTTGTTGATTGTGATACCCGGAGACTCCGTTCTTCCCTTCCCGAAAGCGGAGATGGTGAACCACGAAAAATTGATTTCCGACCTGGATGACGGAATTGTGTCCCAAGGCCGCCCTTCCGTTCTGCCCGGAAAACTGGTAGTTTCCGGCCAGTTTCACCCCGCCCGCTTGGACCTCAGCTACATCATTCCCATAAGGGTCGAGATAAGGTCCGTCGGGGTTTTTGCTTCTAGCCACGCGCATGTTGTAATTGCTTGAAAGCGACCCGTGCGAGGTCATGAGATAATAATAGCCTGTCTTGCTATTATAGAAGATGTAAGGCCCTTCCGGCCCGTTCTGCATGTTACCAGCCCAAAGCCGTTTTCCAAACCCCTCCTCTTTTGGTAGGCCGATCATCTTTCCTTTGTTGTGGAGTTCCTTGATGTAGATTCCCGCAAAGAACGAACCGTACACCATCCACAGCCTTCCTTCTTGATCAAAAAACACTTCGGGATCGATTGCGTTAGGGCCGTTGATGTTTCCGGAACGGAGGATTTCCTTGGAATCACCATAAGGTCCAAGGGGTGAATCCGCCACAACCCTTCCGATGTAAGACACTTGGCTTCCAAAAGTGGAGAGCGAGTAATACATGTAATATTTCCCGTCCAACAGAATTACGGATGGGGCCCAGGTGCTTCCCGCTCCCGGAACATATTCAAGGCCGTCACGTAGAACCGCGCGCCAATCCTGATAGAGATTCCTATGGCCGCCGTCGCGCGAAACCTGCTCCCACTTGATTAAATCCGCTGATTTGGAAACAGCGAAATGGGAGCCAAAAGCATAGAACATGCCGTCCAAAGCTTTCATGACCGAAGGATCATGGACGGAAACCGGCTCCCCATAATCAGGTTTGCCGGGCAATGTGAATCTTGTGATTTCTTCTTCCAACTCATTTCCTCCATTTCCGTTTTCATCGCATGCAAAAAGGCAAAGCGATAAAATGATGGTAATCAAAACAATTCCGATTTTTTTCATGGGCGCCTCCCCAATCCGCGGAAATTTGGAAGCGGTTTCTTTAATTATTATATTAATTATTTAACTTTTTTCTTAACTAAATAATAACAAAATAATCATGGATTGTCAATAGGTTTTTCCATTTTCATGTATTTTCATTTTTTTCTTGATTATTTAAATTAAACATGAAGCAAAAAACCGGCAGTTTTGCTTATCCGGCTTTTTTCTACAAATCATTTGACTTTTATTTAATATTTTAATAAAATATTTTCATGAGACATTTAACAAATCTACGAGAAGGCAAACAAATATTTGAAGCATTGAATTCTGATGTCCGGGTCCAGATTCTTGAAATGCTCATGGAATATAAAGAACTGAATTTGGATTACTTCGCCAAGAAGTTGAACATATCCAACAGCGCCGTGACCATGCACATCAAGAAGCTCCTCGATGCGGACTTGATAAAAATCACTTCCGCCTCCGGAATCCGCGGAAGCATGAAACTATGTTCCCTGAACATCGACAAGCTCCTGATCAACTTCGACTTGGAACGCCTGGAAAAGAATGTTTATTCTTTTGAACTTGACATCGGCCATTATGTCAACTACGAAGTGATGCCAACATGCGGGCTCGTTTCTTCGACCGGAATCATAGGGGAGTTCGACGAACCCCGCTACTTCTCTTTCACGGAAAGGTTCCAGGCGGCCCTGCTTTGGTTCAAGAGCGGATTCCTGGAATACAAGATCCCTAATGCCTTGAAGCCGGATGAAACGATCAAAGAATTGCAGATTTCGATGGAGATTGCTTCCGAGGCGCCGGGATTTTCTTCGAATTATCCCTCGGACATCCATTTTTCCATCAACAACGTCCACCTCGGTTATTGGACGTCGCCCGGAGAGTTCAATGACAGAAGGGGAAACTTCACACCCTCCTGGTGGTTCCCGAATCTCGGTCAATACGGTAAACTCAAGATGCTTACCGTCAATGAATCCGGATCCTACATCGACGGCATTCTCATTTCCAACACCACTATCAAGCAACTGAACATCGCCTTCAACTCCGACATTTCTTTCAAGATTCTTGTTCCGAAAGACGCCGTCAATGTTGGTGGCCTTTCCCTGTTCGGAAAAGGTTTCGGGGATTACAACAGCGGCATTGAAGTGAAAATGTATTACGAAAAAAACAACAGACCAAAAAAATAACCTCCGCCCGGAGGTTTTTTATTTGAGAAGATTTTGGAAAAACAGTCTCATCAAAGTGAAACGGTTCCGGAAGAAGGGATGGCAGATCCAACTCCGCCTTTTCAAATCCCCTCCGACCCCGACCTCGGAAACCGATGTCGGCGCCCCCACGTTCAATAAGGCTTCTTTCAATTCTGTTGGAGAAGGAACGGAGAGGATGATTCTCCGAATCTCCGGCCAATTAATTTTCTCAAAAGGGATGACCGAATCATCTGTCTCGAACATCTTCCTTATTTCTCCGCCCAGCGGTCCGGCCAATGCGGAGATGCCATCCGCATCAATCGATCCACCTGCAATCAAACCCTCTCCCTTTTTTAAAAACTCCCGATATTGTTCCAGGACCAGCAGGGTGGCGACACCGACATAGGCGCCGTGAAAATCCGGGATTCTTCCGGACGCCAACTCCCAGCACTCCCAAAAATGCACGAGCATATGTTCCGCCCCGGAAGCCGGCCGCGAACAACCAGCATAACCCATCGCGATTCCCGTTTTCAACAAGCCCTCAAAAAGCCTGAGGGCTTTTTCCTTATCTCCGACCTTTTCGCTGGCAAGGGAAAGGACGTCATCCGCCGCCGACCGGACAAAATCAGCGATTTTCGGACAGTAATATTCCCCTGTGACAAGGCGGGCCGTTTCCCAATCAACCAACGCGACATATTTTCCAATCATGTCCCCGAAACCCGCGGCTTGCAAACGCCAAGGAGAGGCGGCCAGGACCTCCGCATCCGCAATCACTACATCCGGAGCCTTGGCGGGCACGCTCCGCTTAAATCCAGAAAAAATGATCGGAGAAGAGTTTGAGGCGAAGCCGTCCATGCTCGGAGCAGTTGCGAAGACAGCCAGAGGCCGCCCTTTTCGGTGGCAAGCCAGTCGGCAGACATCTGTGAGCGAACCCGTTCCGACGACGAGCACCCCTTCCACCTCCGAAATCCGTTCGGATATCTTTTCGACTTCCTCGATCCTGGGAATCCGGAAATCACGGTAGACCTGCAGCACAAGATCGAAACCTTGCAAACTTTCCAGGATCCCCCGGGCGGCGGAAAGGGTGTTTTCGTCCGCGACCAAAAGCAGTTTTCCCGGAAAGCCGTTTTCCTTCAGGATGGCTCCGACCCTGCCTACCAATTTTTCTCCGATCCTTATGTCCTTTATCAAGCATTCATGTTTTCTTCCGCAACCGCAAGCGGAAAACGCTTCGTTCAGTTTGCTCAAATCAAACATTTCCAAAACCCTTTCCCATCTCATACCCATTATACATCATCAAAAACCAAAAGCAAATAAAAAATCCAACTATGTATGAACATAATTGGATTCATTTTTTACATTCCGAACGGACTTGCCATCGGGATGCAGATGATTTGGCCGATTCTCAAGTTGTAGGGGTCAATTCCGGGATTGGCCGCCATGATCGCCTGCACCGTTGTGTTGTATTGGCGGGCGATCAGCCACAATGTCTCACGATAGCGTACTGTATGAGCGAATGTTCCGAACGGGCACATGTCGAATCTCCTTTCTTGCAATATATTGTATGCATTGTAAAAACCTAAGGTATATACGGAAGTCCCAGGTAGAAGAAAAAGGAGCGGAGCTCCTTTCCATTCATTTTATTTAAAATCAAGCCTTCTGTTCAGATATAGGCCGATTCCTATCGCAAGTCCCGTGAAGACGAGGTTGGCCAGGATCATCCAAATAAAGTTGGAATCATAGAGGGTGAAACTTCCAGAAAGCTGCAGCGGTGGCAGGAAAATGAGGATGATCCTCATCGTCTCCGACCCCAGTTTCGAAAACAAAGCGAAAAAGATGATGTTCAAGAACAGAAGCACCGCAAAGAGGATTCCGAAAGCGCCGAGAAAGGATTTTGTAGAATAAACGAGCAGTTGCAGAAAGGCGTAAAGGAACAGCGTCGCCAGAATCGCCACCAGCCAATGCTTCAGAATGTTTCCAAAACTCACTCCGGCCGACCCGAGGAAGGCCTTGGTCAAGGCATAGTTAAGGAACGAGTAGGCTGTCATCGCCAAGAAGGCAATCGTTAGCGTGAAGATCGTTCCGGATAGGTAGATTGCCTCTTTCGAGTAGCCCGCAACAACCTTGTTCCTGATCGTATTCTGGTTGAAATCGGCCAGGAGGATGATGATCATGAAAATCATCAGCATGAGGCCGTAGTTGTTCAGCGGGCTGAAAGAACTGTAAAATGCTGTTTCGGCGGACATCCCGATATCGAAGTTCTCTCCGAGCCCCTTGAAAACCAAGCTCAGAAAAGCGGAGCTGAGCAAAGGAAAGACGACGAGCAGCACCATCATCACGATGAACAATTTTCCGGACAGGAATTTTCGGAAATCGGCTTTCAGAATCCTATTCATTTTTTCCCTCCGATGATTTCCAGGTAATAGTCCTCGATCCCCTTGTTCAACACTTCCACGCTCCCTACTCCGACATTCGCTTCTATGAAAGCCTTCATCAGCTTATTGATGTCCGAATGCCCTTTGATCAGTACGGTTTTGTCTTGTAATACTTCAAAATCATAATCGGCAAGGAGGGCTTTGATTCCGGCATCGATGGGATTCAGGAAGGTGATTTTGATCGCTTCCTGGGAAGAATGCAGTTCGGCCGCGTCAACTTCCCTGAGAAGCTTACCGTGGCTCAGGAAGCCGTACTTGGTCGCGACCTTGTCCAACTCGGACAAAATATGGCTCGAGATGAAAAAGGTGATTCCCTTTTCCTCATTCAGGCTTTTGATAAGTTCCCTGATCTGGACGATGCCCATCGGGTCGAGTCCGTTCATCGGTTCGTCCAAAACGATGAATTCCGGATCACCGATCAAGGCCATCGCCAGGCCCAAGCGCTGTTTCATTCCCAAGGAGAAATTCTTGGCGGTTTTCTTGGAACCGATCAAGTAATCAAGCCCGACCGTTTCCAATGTTCTTTTAATCCTTTCTTTCGCACCATCCAAGCCGAGCAGACGGCATTGATAGGCCAGATTCGCTTCCGCGGAAAGCGAAAGATGCAGCCCCGGGCTTTCCACAACCGCAGCCATCGCCCCCAAACGATCCGACTTGTTCAACTCAAAACTTCCGCTCGTCGGCTTCGCAATCCCCGTGATCAAACGGATCAGCGTCGATTTTCCCGCGCCGTTCTCCCCGACGCAGCCGTATATGTCTCCCCGTTCGATGGTCATGTTGACCGCGTTGACGGCGATTGTGTCTCCGAATCTTTTCGTTAAATCATGAGTTTTCAAAACATAAGCCATTTCCACACCTCGTTTTAAATAATGCCTCAATATATAATAACAGTAATATTCCCCAGCGTCAATAACCCTATGAACAAATTGTTAAAAAATGGAAAGAACGGGCACCAGTTCGATATACCCCCTGGTTCCGATCGGCTCCAGCTGAATTCGGGGGCTTTCCGGATTCACCTTCAGTCCATGGGCTGCATAATCGAATTCCGCAATCGCTTGCTGCACATTCCTGATCGCATCCACATAATCCTCTTCCTTGAACTTCGGTCCCTTGAACACCAGGTATAAGGATTCCGGCAGTTCGATGAGGTCGAAGCCTTCCGGAAGTTCCCCAAAGAATTCGGTAGCGACTTCGACGCCCTGGACATATTCGGATGTTCCCGGTTTCACGTATTTTTCCGGAAGCCAGAGGCACTCCGGTTCCGCAACCCCCTGAGGAAAAGATTTCAGGAAATTCCAGACGTCGCAACCGACTTCTTCGCAGTATTCAAAGTTTTCCTTCGCCTTTTTCCCCCGTTTTACAAGCATCTTCCTTTCCGGTTTTACGACTTTCGAGACGAAAACAGTTTGTTCGTTCATATCTTTCCGCCTTTCATTTATTCTGTATTTATCTTTCCTTTTTAGAAATCCTTACTTCCTCAACTCTTCCTTTTTTCAGCCGGATGACTTCATCGAATCTGTTCAAATAATCCTCTTCATAATCATGGGTGATCAGAATGACGGTGACTCCATCCAATCCGATAAGGAAATCCGTGATTTCTTTTTTGTTTTTCTCGTCAAGGTTTGCGAGGCTTTCATCTAGAACCATGACTTTGCTGTCCAAATTCAGGGCCCGCAAAATCGCGATTTTGTTCTTCTCGCCGCCGGAGATATTCATCCCCAGTTCACCGAGGTTTCTTTCCAGCAATTCGCGGGCTTTGAGTTTGTCAATGTTATCGTCGAGGTTTTTTGACCTCTTGAAATCGAACAAGGTGACATTATCCATTCCGGTGGCGTTGTAAAGGAAAATGTCCTGAGAAATGTAGGCAACCAATTTGCTGACATCGAGTCCATCTATGTCAATTTCGTCATAAAGAACCGCACCGTCATCCGGCTTGAGAAAGCCCAGAAGCAGTTTTACCAGCAGGGACTTCCCGGATCCGGATTCTCCGACGATTGCATATTTCCTCCCCTTTCGAAATTCCAGGTTGATGGATTGAAGCCGGAAATCTCCGATTTTGTAGGAAACATTGTTCAGGGTTATCCCCTCCCTGATGTCGGCAAGCTCCGTTTTTTTCGGAAGGGCGGTATGCGAAAACGGAAAGGAACTTCTCTTTAATCTTTTTCGAGGATTTGATCGCAATCATCTCATAGACCAGGTCGCGGAACGGAAGCGCGGCCAGTTCCACAAACCCCAGCAAGGCCACGAATCCTCCCAAATCAAGTCGAGAAAGATGAACAAGGACCATCCCGGTGATGAATGCTCCGATGTTGACCAAGTAAAGGGAAAGGCCTCCGAAGATTTGAACGAAAGAGTTGAATTTCGCATACCCCGATACTGCCTTCTCCTTCTTCCTGGCTGCGGAGATGAACATATCGGAGAGGATTTTCCTGGTGGAACCTTGCGCGACATCAATCCCCAGGGTGATGTCCTTCAGTTTCGCGATGTACTCCTTGTTCGCTTCCGCCTGCTCGGCCCGTTTCCGGGAGAGTTTTCCTCCCGAAAGTTTCGGGATGAACAAACCCAGCAGAGACAAGGCGATGATCACAGCCGCCATCAAAGGGTTCAAGAATAACATGATGGCGCTATATACCACAATGTATATGCTTGTTTTCGTCAGATCCAAAACTACATCAAAGTAATCCGAAAAGAGGAGATTCGCTTCTTCTGTAAAAAGGGAAAGATAATGGTCGGTATCGTGTTTATGAAAGTCGGCGTAGCTGTATCCGAGGATTTTCGATAGCAGATCCTTCTTCAGGTTCAGCATGACGTTTTCTCTGTACTTGATGTTCATCAGCTTGTTTCCGTATTCAGAAAGCAGGATAAGCGCGACCGCACCGATATATTGGAGACCGTAGCGCAGGACCGTCCCCGCGTTCAATCCCAAGGTCGCCCGGTTTATCAGGTTTTTGGTGATGAGCGGAAGAGCCGATGTGGAAAGAGCGACAAATCCGGAAAAAATTATGCTGAAAATAAACGGACACAAGGCTTTCCTAATATATTTTCCCATCATCGTTCACCCAAAATGCAATCATTCGTATGATAACAAATTTCTTCATTTTATGCAATATCGCCGGGAATTCATTTTTTATCGGAAGGCTTTCAAAGGCAAAAAATATGGTAAAATTTGCTTGGATATTTAACCGGGAGGGAGTTGTGATGGTACTTTTTCATCAGACTCGAACTTTCCTTCTTTATAATATTTGTGATGTTCCTCATCGGCGTCTTCATCATCCTCGCGGTGAGCGCCATCTTCTATGTCTGGCATGACACCAGAAAAACACCGTAAGTGACTTCCTCATGACCGAAATTTATTAATCTGCTTTGAATTTGAAATTTTATGGTATAATAATCAGGATGACCTATGAATAAAGTAACGGAAAACGTATTTCAAATCGGAATCAACGACTACAAGACGGATTTGTTTGAGGGACAATACCCCCTACCGAAAGGAATCGCCTATAATTCCTATGTGATCATTGATGAGAAAACAGCGGTGCTCGACACCGTCGATTACAAATTCTCCGATGAATGGCTTTCCCAATTGCAAACCATCCTCCGGGGGAAAGCTCCCGATTACCTGGTAGTCCACCACATGGAACCCGACCACTCGGCGAATCTGGAAAGATTCATCAACTTGTATCCCGATGTGGAAATTGTCGGGAACAACAAGACTTTCAAAATCATCGGACAATTCTTCCCGAATCTGAAATATAAAGCTCTGGAGATTGGAGAAGGAAGCGTTCTTGATCTGGGTAAAGGCTCCCTCACCTTTTACAACGCTCCGATGATCCACTGGCCGGAAGTGATCATGACCTATTATGATCATGGAAAAATCCTCTTTTCCGCCGACGCTTTCGGAAAATTCGGAGCCTTGGACCAAGATGAGCAATGGCTGGAGGAAGCGAGGCGCTACTACTTCGGAATCGTCGGAAAATACGGTGCCCAGGTGCAGGCCCTGCTTAAGAAAATCCGCGGCCTTGAGATAGAAAACATCTGCTCGCTTCACGGCTTCGTCCTGAAAGGAAACATCGATTATTACCTGGACATCTACGACACCTGGTCGAAGTATGAACCGGAATTGAAGGGAACCTTCATCGCCTACGCTTCAATGTACGGGAATACAAAAAAAGCCGCCCTCAAGCTCTACGAAGGCCTGAAAGCGAAAGGCCATCCCGTGGAAATCATGGACCTGGCCAGGGAGGATATCTTCACGGGGATTGCGAAAGCTTTCGCTTACGAAAACCTGATCATCGCCAGCCCGACCTACAACATGGGAATCTTCCCGTTTGCCGACCGGTTCCTGCAGGGACTGGTCGACAGGAACTACCAGAACAGGAATGTGGGTATCATTGAAAACGGAACGTGGGCGCCGGCGGTAATCAAAAAAATCAAAGAGAAACTCGTGAACTCAAAAGACATTCGTTATTTTGAAAATTCAGTTTCCATTAAATCAGCATTGAATGATGAATCGCTCTCAGCAATCCAAGCCTTGCTAGATGAGATCAAATAAAAACTCTTGAGCATACCTCAAGAGTTTTTTTCATCTCAATTGAAGAACAAAGAGCGATCCCGTCTTATCCGCAATGTCCGGCTTATTATGGTATCCCTCGATTATCCGTTCAAACTTGAACCCGTGCTTCAGTAAGACCTTCTTGGAAGCGAGGTTTTCGGTCATGGCGACGCCGACGATTTTGTTGATGTCTAAGTAGTTTCTTGCGAAATCGAGGACCAAGGACACGGCTTCGCTGGCATAGCCTTTTTGCCAGTAGTTCATGTTGACGATGTAGCCGATCTCCACGGCCTGGAATTCTTCGGAATAAGAGAGGTCCACCGTGCCGATGACTTTCTCATCTTCAAGGTGGTAGATGACCCAGGTCAACAGCTGCCCGGCCTTTTCCAAATCATAGACGCTTTCGATGAAGGCGTAGGTGTCCTTGTAGTCACGGTGCCGCTGCCACATCACGAATTTGGTGTTCGCGACGTTGGAAGTGTACTCAAAGATGTCTTCCATGTATTTCACATCAATGGATCTGAGTTCTATCCTTTTCCCTGTCAGCTTCCGATATTGGAAGTTGGGCAAAGGCACATAGAACTTCTTCTCTTTGTTAGCAAGGAGATCATTGACAGCCAGGACCAGGTCCTGGGCGTACTTCTCCATGTCCAGAGGGACTTCCTGTTTTTGGCCGATGAGGGCGCTCTTGATGATCTTGGCTACCAATTCGCTTTTCAGATCCTGGGTGTTGCGGGCGGATTGGGCTGCTTGCGCAAGCACGGCGAGGACATCATCCAGCGGTTCGTTCATCTTGGCTTTCAAGACCGCGACCAAAGGAAGGGCCGTGGCTTGGAAGTTTTCGGATTTGATAACAGAAAGCTCTTCAATATCCCGTTGGTATTTTTCCTTCCTGCCATAATCCAGAATGTCCAGAAACAGCCGCGCTTTGAAAAGCCGCCAGTAGTTGTTCACCAGTTCCGCATACATCTCGGCATATCCGTAATACTTGTAGGCCTTCTCATACTTCCCCATGAGAATCTGGATCAAAGCGATCATTTTTGTGGAAATGGCCATGCCGTTGAAATCACTGAGGGATTGGGCGATTTCCAGGTTCTTTCTTAAATACAGCAAGGCTTCGTCGTATTTGCCCATGTAAATCAACAGCCGGCCCAATTCCCCGTAGCAGATCTGGATTCTCTTCAGATTGAAGACTTCCAAAGCCTTTTTCAAAGCCTGCCGGAAGTGGACTTCGGACATGCTGAAGGAGAGTTCGTCCTGGTAGATGTTGCCTTTCAGGACATTGTAGCGGATAATGTATTCATCGTCTTCCGCGTCGCAGTTTTCCGTCGCGATTTCCAGGATGTCCTTGACCTTATCTTTCTTCCCGGCGTCAAGGAGCAATTCCATGTAATCGAAGAGCAAGGAAATGTTGTAGATGTTCTCCTTCAACATCAGCTCGAAAGCTTCGTTATATAGAATCTCCGACTTTTCCAGTTCGTCGGTGCAGAAGTGGACATAAGCCTGGTGGTATTTCGTTTTCCAAAGGTTGGCGTCGATGTTCAGATACTGCCCGGTCTGGAAATAGTGGATCAGCAGTTTTTCCGCAAGATAGTCGAATTGGTTCGTCGAGGGGATGTTGTTGGTCTCGCAGGCTTCGATAATGATGTTCGCCAGTTTGAACAAACCCGACTTCCGGAACCTGATCAGCAACTCGTTCAAGGCCTTCTCGAACGTGCTCATCCCGACCAGTTTCACAAACATCTCCTCCTCCGAAATCATCAGGGAAAGGAACTTCTCCTTCTGAGCATCGTTCATCCCGTTGATGATAGCCGTGGGGAGATTCCTGGTCTCGAGATACGCCAGATAAGAATAATAGGGCTTCGCGTCCTCAATCATCAGGAAATCCTGGTCGGTGACCATCAGACCTTTTTCATTGAACAATGTCAGCGCCAGCCGGTAGTACAAATACTCCGCGTTGGATATCACATAGCCCTGATGGGTTTTCTTGACCAGGGATTTGGTGGCGAGGACCTGCATCAGGTCTTCGTGTTCCTTCACTTCGTTCGCCATCACCCGGTTGATCCGTTTCCGCAGAATGAGGGAAAACAGGGTTTCGATGACGATGTCGATTCCTTCGTAGTCCCTGATCAGACTGTTTTCGATGATTTCGAAAATGTCGGTGATGTTGTAGTCCTGGTCGGCATAGCCTTTGTAGTTCTTGATGCTGGATAGGACCAGCTTCAAGACGAAAGGTGTCCGCAATTCCTTCAAAGTGGGCATGATGAGGAGGGTTTCCAGATTCCCCGCCAAGGGAAGCCCGATCTCCTTCGCAATCATGTGTACGTATTCCAAGGTCTCGGATTCATTCAGGACATCGAGATGATAGTTGATGTCGCTGAAGGAATGCTGCAGCTCCGCCGCCAGGTTGATGAACTCCTTCGGAACGGCGCAGATCACGGTCACATTGCTTATTTCCAGCAAGTTGGCGATGAAGTTGAACTGTTCCTGCTTGTAGACCTTGTCGAAGACGATGAAGAGGTGTTCGAAAGCGGAAACATCGATCCTGGAGAAGATGCCGTAATCATCGGCGCCGTCGACGTAGAGGATCGGATAATCGTTGTTGTGCCATCTTAGGACTTCATGGTAGATGATGGCGGAGGCGTCAACGTTCTTTTCATAGGTGATGATTCCAAGCGGTCTGCGGTTTTTGATGATGAATTCGAAGAATTGGTTGAATTCCTTCCTTTGGAAGACGTTCCTTTCCCGTCCCAGGAACCTGTTGATCTGCGCGGCTAACAAATCTTCCGGATTGATGTCCTTGTTTTCCAAAGGAAGAAGCTTCTTTACTGCATCAATCAGCCTGTGCATCTCCTCGACCTGGAAGATCTCAAAACTCCTCAGTCCGTAAGGGATGTCGGAAAAGTTCACCCCTTGTACAAACCCGAGAATGTGGGCGTTCTGCTTGTGTCCGCTTTTGATTTCGTTGGCGAAGCTTGACCATTCGTATTTCACATATGGCGTCTCCAAGAAAGCCGGGTTGGTGCAGACATAGATGAGGATGGATGCGGAATTGAGGGCGTCGTCAATCGCATGGGCGAAAGCTGAATAACCGGAGGAGACGACCTCTTCGTCGCTGAAGAAAGGGGTGTACCCTTCCTCGAGCAGCCTCTGGTAGAGGGACTGGGCGATCTTGCTGTCCAAGGTCACCTCATCCTTGTAGGTCTTTTTGAAGGATATGAACACATTGTGTTTTTTCATTTGTCTATGACCCCGTACCAATCCTCAGGCAATTCGTCCATCACTTTCTCAATCGTCTCATCCAGCAGCGACTGGAAAACCGCCGACTTCTTCTCCCATGTCTCCTTGTTCCAGGGAGCGAACAAAAGAAAATCCATCTTTTCTTTATAGTCCTTGGGAAGCCATTCCAGCTTGAAGGACCTGATGTAGCGCCATTTATAATCGGGAGTCCAACGGCGGTTGATGTCAAACAGGAGTTCGAGAAAATGGTTCACGGAAGTTTGGGCGACGAAATACGCGTTGTTTTCGCATCCCCGCAGGAACCACAAATCCTTCGGCAGCACCCACAAGTATCCTTTTTTATATACGTTCCGAAACGGAGTGTAAACCCAGCCGTGCCAGGCGATCTTGAAGATCTTTGTGAGCATGTTCTTGATCCTTGTCTCAGCATCATAAACAAGAGCTTGCTTCAGGAATTCGCTCACGGCGCCCTGAGGGTCATAGGCAATGAATCCTTCCTGGTAAGCCTCCTTTTGGATTTCGTCCCAATCCTCAAAGCCTTTGTTGATGGCGATGTTGAAAACTTCGATGATGCAGCCCGGTTCAACTTCCCGCTCTCCCAAAGCGATGTCAATCGGATCGTAAGAAAAAACTGCGATGTCGATGTCGGAATACTCATCGGCGTAGTTCCTTGCGATTCCCCCCAAATGCATGATTCCCACCACGTCTTCCCTTTTCTTCAATTCTTCGATGAAACGATCAGCAACTTCCCGGTATTTTTCCAACATGTTCATAAAGATACCTCTTCCTTTTTTAATCTTCAAAGACCTTTTTCATTATAACATTTTATTGGAAATTATTTAATAACCATTGTGGATTTTTGTAGATATTTTGATTTTACAAAAAAAGCCGTTGCAACGGCTTTTTTTCCTGGGAACTGGGATTATCTATCGTCCTCATCTTCTTTTTGCCTAACGTATTTTGTTTTGATGACGAAGAGCGTTTGCTTCCCGAAAAGGATGTGATAGATGGGAATCAAAAGGAAAATGACCCAGCCGGGATGCCAAAGATTCCAGAGACTTCCCATCACCAAGTAGATGACGACCACGACCAACGAAAATGTGATTTTGATGGTTTTGACGCCAAGCAAAGTCGGCATGATGGGAATCAAAAGAAACACGAGCAAGCTCTTGTCCCAAATGCCTGTCGAAAATCCTATCACCAGATAAATGAACAGACAGATCAGGGGCGTTGCCGCGATCAGCCGTTTTCGAAAATCATTTCTAAACATATTGCACTCCAAATTTCTTTATTATTATCACGATATTATTTTACCACATTCTCTTCAGAAAGCATAATCATTTCCCGCTGATGCGTTGAAAATTTTTTTCGCTGTTTAAACGATGATGTTACCCAGAATCAAATAATGAATCACAAAACCACTGATGACCGAAGAGATGGTGACAATCCGCACCGGGGACTGCGTTTCCAAAGCCCCTATTAATGAGAAAAATGATGAAAAGAACGAAAGAGCAATAAGCCTGAAATAAAGCAAAAGATCGGCACTACCCGGATATGGTTTCTATTTTTGGGAAACGGAATTGTATGAATTATTAGTGATTTCACCCCTGAAAATGATACAGGGTTTCTTTCTTTTGCGGACCGGACTCGGCGCTTTCTCTATAATTCATGCATACCTTGTCCCCCGCCTGAATTTGATAACCGCAATTCTTACAATACATCATCACTTACCTTCTTGTTTTCTACTTATATTTCAAAAACTTGGGATGTCAATATGGAAAGGCGAATTAACCTTTTTCACCTATCCCTTAAATCTTGATTTTAAATGGATTTTTTAAAAACCTGTTTATTTATCCTGAAATTTATGATATAAAGTAATGGAAAAATATGTGGATAGAAAAAGAAAAAAGCTGAGTAAATAAGGTTATTATCTGAGCCATTCAGAATATATTAAATTTTAGAGAAGAGGAGAAAGTATGAAGAAATTCAGATTTGCGTTCGTCATTATTGCTCTTTTTGCCGCTTTGTGTGCCTGTGACAATAACTCACCTCCAAATTCAGAAGAAAAATCTTACTCCATTAGGGTCCATGAAACGGTTTCCGATTGGGTGAGCGTGAACAAGACCTCCGCAAAGAAAGACGAAACGGTAACCGCCACCGCCAATCCGCCTTTCGGGAAAACGCCCTACCTGACCGTGCATGCCATCCCGGATGCTTCCCACGAAACAAACTTCTATTATGTCGACATCACCAGAAACAACGACAACACCTACACTTTCAGAATGCCCGCAGCGGACGTGGAGATCCACGGCAATCTCTTCGAGGCTTCCGACACCATCTATTCTATGGAGTTGGACGAACGGACACTCAAATGGGACGCCCACATCCGGGACGGCGAGACCATAAAAGTCGAGATGAAGACGGCCGGAGGTTCCCGGTGGACGAGCGTCTCTTTGGAGAAAGACGCAAGGGAACTCGACCTCTCCACGCTTCCCTACTTCACGGATTTCCTGGGGAAAGCCGTGGTGATAAGCGTCACGATTGTCAATAGTTACGGCTGGTCGGTCGGAAGCGACGGATACCGCGAACTGCTTGCGGTCATCACCGATGATTCCCTGCCGACATTGAACACCCCCACGGATTTGAAGGTGGAGAACAACACTGTGTCCTGGAAATGGGTCGACGTCAACAATGAATGCGGGGGCTTCGTCGTGACGGTGAACGGCCAAGACTACGACCTCCAGTATTATCCGTATTTCAAACTTGATGTCGGTTTCACCGATAAGACTTATGAAATCAGCGTCTACGCCCAAGGCGTCACCGGCAAAAGCAACGCCAGCCAGGAAGCCAAAATCACCTATGAATACAAAGTCCCCGTCTATGAGGTCACTTTCAACCTGAACGACGGAAGCAACCGTACCGAAAAAATCCAGACCGTCAACGGGAAAATCAGCGACTACACCCCGGAACGCCAGGGTTACATCTTCAACGGCTGGTACACTTCCAACAACGGCGGCCTCACACTCCAGCGCCGGTTCACGGACACCGAACTTGTGACTGAGAACCTGAACCTTTATGCCGACTGGGTGGAGAAGGAAAGCACGGCCGGCATCCAAAGGCTTGCGAAACCGAAAGTCACGGTCCTGGGTTCGCTCGCCCGTTGGCAGGCGATATCGGGAACGAACGGCTACCATGTCCAGATCATCAACGGCGGAGAGGTCGTCTATGACCAAACCATCGACTCCACGGAAATCGATGTCGCCGATTATGTTTATGAAGAGGGCAAAACCGTGACCCTCAAAGTCAGGGCGAGGGGAAATGGCGAAACGACCGCCAACTCCGACTACACGACCGTAAACGTGAAGACGGCGTCCCTTCCGGAAGATTTCATCAAGAACATCTATGTGGACTACAACATCGGCGTCGTCTATTGGACGCTTTACGACGAAGTTGCCTATTATGTAACCAGTTTCACTTCCGAGGTTTATGACAAAACAACCGGAGATTTCGTCGGAAACTACTTTTCCAACAACCCGGAATTCGTCTTAAAACAGGATCTGCCCGCGGGAGATTACAGACTGAAAATCTACCTGGGCGGAATTTCCCACGAGGTCGTCACCACCTTCACAAACATCCGCCTCAATTCCCCCGAACTCCAGGTTACGCTAACCGAAAATGGTTTCAGGATCAGTTGGGGAGCCGTAAGGTACGCGGATTCGTACACGGTTTCCGTCAATGGAACGGAAAGGACAATCGAAGACACTTATGTGGATGTGCCTTTCGCCGATCGCCTTGAAGTGACCGTGAAAGCCAAAGACAGCGACGCCGACTACATCGTGAGCAGAGCGAGCGCACTTCTGATTGAAAAACTGGGGGACGGTGAATATAGGCTGACGATGCCCGGCCGCAAGGATGCCCTTTTGGTGAACAGGGAAGAATACACCATCGCTTCCGGAACCTTGAAAACTTCCCGCTTGATCTTTTCGGGAAAGAAACTCACCGTTACCGGCGACTTTTCGGAAGTTCCTGAAGGCGCGGTTTCCAGCTCCACGGTGGAGCACCTGGTCATCGAGAACCTGAACAGAGATGAAAAAATACTTAAGATCTTCGCGAATACGCCGGAAACCCTCACGGCCGTGACAATTTCCTCCGGCCTTGAACGCATCTCCTACGCTTTCTCCGGTTTCACGACGTTCAAGAAGGCCAATCTGGGTTCAGGAATCAGAAAGCTGGATTATCCCGCTTTCTGGAATTGCATTGAGTTGGAAGAGTTGACCGCAACCGATCTCCTCATCATTGACAATTCCTCTTTCAGCACCGGCACTCCGATCGTGAATTATGAATCCGGGATTTATTATCTCAGGGCGAACGGGAACGACCATTACGCGGTTCTGAAGGCGGATCCCCGCTACGGAGGTTCATCCTTCAGTTTGCATGAAGATACGAAAATCATTGCTTCACTCGCTTTCCAAAATTTGATGGGACTCCGGGACCTCGCCTTCCCTGAGGGCCTGCTTGCCATCGGCGACGGAGCTTTCGCGGAAACGGACATCAAAAACGCGTACCTTCCCGATACATTGAGGTACCTGGGGCATGATGCTTTCTACTTCTGCGACGATCTGGTCTCGGTGAGGATTCCGGAAAGCATCACGGAAATTCAGGATAGGACCTTCGGAAACTGTTTCGATTTGGTCGACTTCCACATCCATGACAAGATCAGGTTCTTCGGGATTGACAATGTGGAAAACCTTGTAAACCAGGTGACATTGCTTAATGGAATCTTCTATCTGGGCACGGAAGACAACCCCTATTTCCTGGCCTTCAGATTGGACGGTTCATCATTCAGAGAGATAGAATTGCATGAAGACTGCGTCGTCCTGGGGAGCGCACTGTTCCGAGACTGCAGCCAATTGAGTAGATTGGAATATTCGGATAAGGTGCGGGGCTTCGGAGAATATCTCTTTGAAAGTTGCCAGGAACTGAAAGAAATCTCCATTTCCAAGGGTTCCACAATCCACGAAAGGGCGTTCTTCAACTCCTACTTGGAGAGGATCAACTTCTCGGGAACCAAGGAAGAATGGAACGAAATCTTCCAAACCGATTTCGTCGGTTGCTTAAGCACCATCACCGTTTACTGCACGGACGGAACCATCGTCTTGGATTACTAAAAACAAAGACTCCGGCAATCAATCGCCGGAGTCTTTTTCATTTCCTTCATACATGGGATAGCGCGTCTTTTCCGCAGCAGTGATTTCCCGGATCACCCTGCAGGGAACCCCGGCCGCGACCACATTGCCGGGAATCGTTCCCTTCACGACGCTTCCTGCGCCGATCACGGTGTTGTCTCCGATCGTGGTTCCCGCGAGGATGATTGCACCCGCCCCGATCCAGACGTTGTTTCCGACCACGATCGGTTTCGCAACCTCGATCCCCGCCCTCCTCTGTTCCGGATCGATCGAGTGCTCGGCCGTCGTAAAGCAGCAGTTGGGGCCTACGAAGACATTGTCTCCGAAAACGACCTTAGCTCCGTCCGTGATGATCAAATTGTGGTTCGCGTAGAAGTCGTTACCGATGTGGATGTTGTATCCGTAATCGCACCAAAAGGGAGGGGTGATCATGACATTTTCGCCGACGCTTCCAAGCAGGCCCTCCAGAATCTCCCTCTGCTTGGTTCTGGCATTCGGAGAAAGCTTGTTGTATGCAAAGCAGACTTCCTTGCATCTCGCTATTTCTTTCTCCAATTCCGGGTTGTTGCAGGCTTGGAAATAATGGTTGATTGGAACAAAAGGCCTTTCTTCCATGGGCAGTCCCTCCATTTAAATTTGCTTTCATTTTATCACAAAACTCCGCACCGATAAACAGCCTGTATGCATTTTAAAAAAACTCCAAAAAGTTAAAAGAAAAAGAGTGTTGAAAAATTGAATTTTCCACACTCTCTCAAAAAAAGCAGTGAAGATCAACATCCTGCGTTTAAGTATTCATGCATTGCTTCGAAACCCTTTTATTATTTATCCGTTTTTAGAGTAAAAGACATAAGGGATTCTACTGCCAATACCATCATGATTAAAATGATCGACCAGGCCAAAATGGCCGAACTATTCAAAGCGCTTCTTTCTAATTGCAGGAGATAGCCAATCGTTCCGTTCGGTTGGGCGATGAATTCTCCCATGATCATTACTTTAAGTCCCAAACCAAATGATTGGATGATCGTCATTAAAACAAAGTTTATAATTAAAGGAAAATAGAAATCCTTGATAACCAGCCAGTTAGTATTGCTTAGAGTCTTGAGATCATCGATTAATGCGGGACTGATGCTTTTGAGGCTGGTCAGCAAGCCTTCATACATTATCGGGACGACCACAAGCGCGGTCATGATGTATGGGCTTAAGTTCCTCCCAAACGAAATCAACAGGAAGATGATTATCGCGATTACTGGAATGGTTTTTAAAAAGACCAGCAGCGGTTTGATGAAGCTTTCAAATCCTTTCGTTTTGAAGGAAAGCAGAGCCAAGATAAGGGCAATTATTAATGACGCCACCACAACCAAGGCGAGCTTCAAAAAAGTCATCAATATAATAAGGTAAGTATTGTGGCTCAATAAGATGTCCTTAAGGGAAATAAGAACGTCTTTAATTGATGGCAGGACCAGGGAATTATTCACAACCAGACTGCAGCCCGACCAAACAACGATGATGAAAAGAACACCAAAAAGCAAAAATCTGTTCTGAGAGTTTTTATTCATAGAAATCCCGGTCAGGAATCTGCCCTCCCAAGAGATTGGGATCGTAATCATTCAACATGCGGAAGAAGCCTTCACAAAGATCGATGTTCCCGCGGGCCGCTAAATAATTGATGTTGCTTCTCGGGATGCAGTGTTCAATTGTTCTTGTTCCCAGGTTTTTAAAATATTGGTGTTTGGACACAATTCTTTGCGCATAGCCCTTAGGATTGCCGTTCAACGATGAGATGTTTTCCCGGACTTTTTCCAGGACTTCCCCAAGCGATTCATAATGTTCGCTTTCAGGATTGATGAAAACGGCGGCTTGGGGAATGAGGCAATCGCCAAGAGTTTCCTGCAAATCCAAAATGTTCAAATCCAGGCCATAATCAAGTTCCAGTTTGCTGAGATAAGGTTCAGCCGCCAGAATATATTTCGGTGTGGTTTCCGGGATGTCGTAAGGATCCTCGGGATTTCCGACAAAGAAGGGAATGACCTCATCAATTCCGCTTTGATAACTTATTCGTGCGTTGACATTCGCAAAGCCGAGCGCTTTTCTTAAGATGATGTCGGGGACCGCGTTTCTGCCGTAGGCCAATATTTCCTCGCTTTCAAGATCCTGAATTGTTTCCAAGGGAGTGCCTTTCCGAGAAACCAGGTAGGTGTTTCCGAAAGTGATCAAGGCGGCCAGTTTATAGGTTGACGAATTGTTCAGATAGAGTTTGGCGCCCAAATTCAAGGGAGCGATGATTAAGTCGTGGGACTTTGTGATGAGACCTGATACTAGGAGATCAGGTCCCACCACCGCTTCAATTTGATATTCATCAACCAAGTCCCCGAAAGCCAGGAGCGGAATTCCGCTTGGAACAAGGATGGAAATGTCTTTTTTATCTTCAAACTCACAACCCATCAAAGCAAAAGCAAGAATCATGAAACAAAGTATTTTTTTCATTCTTCTCCCTTATTTGGTATAAATATCTCGTTTGCTATACTCGGTATGCAACAGATGGTGTGCGAGTTCGCTCCCCGGTTTCTGCAGGAAGTCTTGATATAGGGCTTTCACTTCCGGGTTTTGGTGGGACTTCCTGACGTCCATAAATTCGTCAATTTTATGGAGAGCGGCAGCCCTTAATTTCTTGACATTTACTTTCTCTTGAACCGGAGCCGGAACGATGGGCTGTCCCCCCCCGTTGATGCATCCTCCCGCACAGGCCATGAATTCCACAAACACATACTTCCCAGGATTCTCGTTGATCCTCTTCAACATTTCCGGGAAATTCGCGGCGCCGTGGACGACGGCGACGGTTCCTTCCAGATCGCCTATCTTGACCATGGCTTCCTTAATGTTTTCGTCGACATTCCGCAGCTTGTTAAGTTCAACGATTCCCTTGTCTTCCGGATCCACGATTTCCTTGACCGTGCGGAGGGCCGCTTCCATGACCCCGCCGGTGGCGCCGAAAATCGCTCCTGCGCCCGTGTATTCAGCCAGAGGACTGTTCGGGAAATAGTCTTTCAGTTGAGCGAAGTCGATGTTTTGACGTTTAATGAGGCGGGCGAGTTCCCTTGTTGTTAAAACGTAATCGACGTCCCTGATGCCTTCAACTTCCATGTTCGGAAGTTTGGCTTCATGTTTTTTGGCGATGCAGGGCATGATGGCGATAACCTTGATTTTTTCTTTGTCGACGCCGATCTTCTTCGCATAATAGTGCTTGATCAAAGCCCCCTGCATTTGTTGGGGGGATTTGCATGTGGAAAGGTTGGGGATGAATTCCGGATAATATGTTTCCACATAGCGGATCCAACCGGGCGAACAGGAAGTGAAGAGCGGAAGGGCGGCTTCTTCATTTCTTCTCGCTTTTTCCAAGCGTTCCAGCAATTCCGTCCCTTCTTCCAGAATGGTAACGTCCGCAGCGAAATTGGTGTCGGTTATGTCATCAAATCCCAGCAGTCTTAAGGCCTGATATGTCTTCTTTTCAACATTGGTTCCGATATCAAAACCGAACTCTTCCCCAAGGGCCACTCTGACCGCGGGAGCCACTTGGGCCACGGTGTAGTACTCTTTATCCTCCAAGAGATTCAGCACTTCTTCCACATCGTCACGTTCTTGCAGAGCTCCCACCGGACAGGATTGGATGCACTTTCCACAATATATGCACCCCGCGTCATCCATGTCATGATTGGAAGCCGGGCCCACATAAGTGGCGAAGCCCCGGTTGTTATAATTGAGGATTTCCAGCCCGGAATACTTCTTGCAGGCGGAAATGCATCTTCCGCAGTTCAGACATTTGAAACTGTTGATGACGATGGCATCGGTGACATTCAACACCTGGCTCTTGCGTTTGAAATTCTCGTCTTCGCCCATGTCGTTGGCGACATTATATTTCCTGAGCAAATCCAAGAATTCGCAATTCCTTTCGCGGCTGCAGCGCCAGCATTCGAAATGGTGGTTCGCCGCAAGCAGTTCCAAGTTGTTGATGACCGCGTTCCTGATTCTTTTTGTATTGGTTTTAACGACCATTCCGTCCCTCACCTTGACGGTGCAGGAGTTTTGAAGGGTCCTGACTCCCTCCACTTCAACGACGCAAATCCGGCAGGCCGAAGTTTCATTGACGTCCTTCAAAAAGCACAGCCTCGGAATATAGATATCGGCCAGGTTTGCGGCTTCCATGATTGTCATATCGCCGGGAACGCTGATGACGGTATCATTGATCGTGACTTTTACTTCTCCCATAGTTCCCTCCTAAGCTGTGATGATGGCATGGGTCGGACACCCGAGCGCGCAGGCGCCGCATTTGATGCAAACATCCGTGTTGATGGCGTGTTTTTCTTTGATCTTGCCGGTGATGGCTTCCACCGGACAATTGCGTTTGCATTTTCCGCACCCGATGCAATCATCATTGATGTAGTATTTAATCAAAGCCCTGCAGACGCCCGCGGGACATTTTTTGTCCACAACATGGGCAATGTATTCATCTTTGAAATGTTCAAGGGTTGACAGGACAGGATTGGGGGCGCTTTGGCCGAGCCCGCAAAGGGCCGAATCTTTGACCGAATGGGCCAGACTCGTCAACATGTCGATGTCCTTCAAAGTCCCCTGACCTTTCGTGATCTTTTCCAGGATTTCGAGCATCCGCCTTGTGCCTTCCCGGCACGGGGTGCATTTTCCGCAGGATTCATCGACGGTGAATTCCAGATAAAAGCGGGCGACGTCAACCATGCAGTTGTCTTCATCCATGACGATCATCCCGCCCGAACCCATCATCGAACCGAGGTTTACCAAAGTGTCGTAGTCAATCGAAGCGTCAAGGTGTTCCGCGGTCAAGCATCCGCCGCTCGGTCCCCCGGTTTGGACGGCCTTGAATTTCTTCCCGTTCGGTATCCCCCCGCCGATGTTGAAGATGACTTCCCGCAGTTTCGTTCCCATGGGGATTTCCACAAGCCCCGTATTGTTGATCTTTCCGCCCAAAGCGAAAACTTTGGTTCCTTTCGATTTCTCGGTGCCGATCGAGGCGAACCATTCCGCCCCTTTCCTGATGATCCTCGGAATGTTGGCAAGAGTCTCAACATTGTTGATGACGGTCGGTTTGTTCCATAAGCCGGCTTCGGCCGGATAGGGCGGCTTATTCCTCGGCATTCCCCGTTCGCCCTCGATGGAAGCGATCAAGGCCGTTTCTTCGCCGCAGACAAAAGCTCCCGCGCCCAAACGGACTTCGAGGTTGAAAGTGAAGCCGCTCCCGAATATGTTTTCCCCGAGCAGCTCGTACTCATAAGCCTGTTTGATGGCGTGGTTGATTCTTTCCACAGCGAGCGGGTATTCGGCCCGGACATAGATGTAGCCCTGGGAGGCTCCGATGGCATAACCGCCGATGACCATCGCTTCGATGACCGAATGCGGATCGCCTTCCAAAACGGCGCGGTCCATGAAAGCCCCGGGGTCGCCTTCATCGGCGTTGCAGATGATGTACTTCATGTCGGACTTATTGCTCCGGGCGTACTTCCATTTCAGGCCGGTCGGAAATCCGCCTCCGCCCCTGCCTCTGAGCCCCGATTTCACGACTTCCTCAATGACTTCCTCAGGCGTCATTTCCATCAGGGCTTTATACAGACCAAAATAACCGTTGCGGGCGATGTACTCTTTGATGTCTTCCGGGTTGATGATTCCCGAATTCTTCAAAACCCTTCGCTCTTGTTTGACATGGAAATTGGCTTCCTGATATTCAATGATCTTCTGTTCTTCTTCCGGAGTGATGTCGCCCAATACGAGGTGCGATACCACTTTCCCTTCCAACAAGTGCTTCCGGCAGATTTCGTCGACATCTTCCGCCCTCAAGGAAGCATAAACGGCGCAATCGGGATAGACAATCACAACCGGTCCTTTATCGCAGAAACCAAAGCAGGTGTTTGTAAAAAGGCTGACTGTTTTTTCAAGTCCGTACGCTTTGATTTTCCGGATGAACTCTTCTTTGATTTGAGCGGAACCCAAGCATTGACAGGCTTTTCCTTCGCAAACGACTACTTGATAACGGATCATTCCAAATAACCTGCTTTCTTGTGTTTTACGAGCAACAAGTCTTCCACGACAAATCCTTTCATGATGTGGCGGTTGATTATCCTTTCCGCATCTTCCGACCTAACCTTGCAATAAGTGGTTCTCGTGCCTTTGGAATCATACACTTCCACAATCGGCTCCAAGGCGCATTCCCCGATGCACCCCACTTCCACAACTTCCACATTCTTCAAAGAACTTAATTCGACTTCATGAACCAGGGCGTCATAGACTTCCTTGGCTCCGGCGGTTATCCCGCAGGTGGCCATCCCGACGGTGATCCGAAAATGGTTCTTTTTCTTGCGCAGGTTCTCCTTGAAATTGTTCTCCGATTTGATTCTTTCCAAATCTGCTAATGTAATCAAAATCAAGTACCTCCTATCCCCAATTATTGGCTCTCTTCTTTTAACAATTCTTCAATGACACTGCGGATGGACTTGGAAGTAGCGTTTCCATATACTTTCCCGTCAATCGTCAATACCGGCGCCAATCCGCAAGCCCCAATGCAACGGGCCGCAGCCAAAGTGAAATTGCCGTCGGGAGTCGTTTCCCCGGGTTTAATTTTCAAGATGCTGCTTAAAGTGTCAATGATTTCTTGCGATCTGCGGACATAACAGGCTGTTCCCATGCAGACATTAATGAGGTGCCTGCCCTTGGGTTCCAGCGAAAAATGGGAGTAAAAAGTTACTACACCGTTGATTTTGGAAACCGATTCATCCAATTCCTCGGCGATGATCTTCTGGATGGGAATCGGAATACATCCAAAAATCCTCTGGGCGTCATGCAAGGTCGGCATCAACGGACCCGGCTTCTGTTTGTGTTCAGCGATCCTTTCTTTAAGTTCTTGGATCTGTTCTTCTGTGATTCGATACTTCATGGCATTTCACTCTCCTTCTTTGCATTGATCTAGACATTATGCTTATATCGGAAATAGCGATAACCTAATTTAAAAAGACTCTTTTCATTTTTTGAAAAAGCAAAAAATGAACCAAAAAACAAAATCCTTTATTGATTCTATCTATAAAGATTATAATATTTTTCTTAAGAAATGAAAACGGAATGAAAACGTGTTCTAATATTATTGCCTTAATAAATATTTATAATAAGTTTTTTTACATTAGCAACGCTTTATATAACCAATGGTTTTTCGTTCTAAATAGAAATTGGTTCTTTCATTCTCAAAAAAGACCTTTCATAAAAACGGGGTGCGACAAATCCCGCTCCTACACCGTCGAATTCTATGCCAACGATGCCCTGGTTGAAAAGAAGACGGTGAAAAAAGGGGAAACCGTTACCTACCCGGAAGCTCCGGAACTGAGGGGCTACACCTTCAAGGGTTGGGATACTGAGCCCGCCCCCGTCCAGGGAAATTTGAGGATAAACGCACTTTATGAAATCATCCGTTACCGGATTACCTATATAAACGATGGTAGCCCGGCGGACAACCCGGAAACCTACACGGTTCTCGATGAGGTAATCCTGAAAAACCCGGAAAAGGAAGGATATGCCTTCATCGGCTGGTTCCTTGACGGGGAGAAGATTGTAAAAATTGAAAGGGGAACCGTCGGGGACCTCACGCTTACCGCCATGTACGAGGAAACCCTGACAATGGTCGAACAGGACAGGGAGGAGCTCCTCGAGGATTACGGGGATGTCCTTAAAGGGACTGTTTCCGTCATAGACCGCCTGCCCCTCGCGGGAAAGGTGAATCAGTCAAAGATTACCTGGCAATCAAACTCGACAGCTGTTTCGGTTAACCCGGAAACGGGGGAGGTCACCATCACCCGGTCGGCATTTCCCCAGGAGGTCACGCTCTATGCGCTTATCGTGAAGGGGAATACCGCGGAAATGTGCTTGTTCCATTTCACAGTTCCGGCTATTTGATTGGTTTTTCGGTTGTTTTTTAGAAAAAACAATCTTATAATAAATCTCAAACTTCGTAAGAGGAGGATAGTGTGAAGAAGTTTATCGCAGTTGTTTTGGCCTTAATTGTTTCTCTTGCCTTATCCTTTGCTCCCGGGGCGAATGTTAAGGCAGAAAGCATGACACCGGAAGAAATGGTTCAAGCCGACCTCAATTTGGTAGTCTATGATTTATTATCAGTAGATGTGTTGAACCAAACGCAAACTTACTCCGATTTGGACATCACCACCTTCAGCATCCAAAACACTCACCAGACTTCTGGTAGTGTTGGCCAAGTCTGGATTCTTTCCATCATCATTACTTACGTTCCAATAAATTGAACTGCTCACCAAATCATTGAAGCGGATATCGATGACATTAATATTCCCTATGTTATCACAGGAAACATCGAATTACCCGCAAAAGGAAAACATGGTTCCAATATCGCCTGGAGTTCTTCTAATCCAGATGTTTTAGACGGTTGCGGAAATGTCACTCAAGGAAACGAGGACATTTCCGTAACCCTTACGGGAACCTTCTCCTATCAAGGCGTGATAATAACAGTCGAATATTATGTCATCGTTAAAGGGGTTGAAAGTTGGAATGATTATTATGCCTCCATTGATGATGATCTGGTCGGCATTGCCTTGCTTTTGGCTTTGCGGGAGCTGATTACAGAAACCCAGACCCACATCACATCATACGAGGAGTTGAAAACCTTCCTTCAGGATACGGATGAAGATCCGAATAATCCCGATAACATCATCCTGTTCTACTGCGGGATTTCAATTGATTCGGATTGGAGTTACACCTGGAACCGAGAACATGTTTGGCCCCAATCCCTGGGCTGGTTTTCGGAAAGCGGTGCGGGGGCCGACCTGCACCATCTCCGCCCGACCGATCCGAGCGTCAACAGTTCCCGCGGCAACAAGCGCTTCGGGGAAGTGGAGCATGGATATGAAGTCAAGATCAGCATCACCAACGGGGGCGGGGGAAGCGGCTGTTACGCTAACACCGAATTCTTCGAGCCCCGCGACGAGGTGAAAGGCGATGTCGCGAGGATCATCTTCTACCTCTTCACGCGCTATCCCCAAAGCGATGCGTATGACTTTGAGGATGTTGCGGAAAGCTTGGAGTTGCTGCTTGAGTGGCATACCATCGATCCGGTCGACGAATTCGAAAGTCACAGGAATGATGTGATTGCGGAATACCAAGGGAACAGGAATCCGTATATCGACAATCCCGAGTACGCCTATTTGATTTGGTCATAAAACAAGGAAAACCAAAACCCCTCTGCATAGGTAAATGCAGAGGGGCTTTTTGATGACGTTAGTTTTTGAAAAAGTGATCATACTTATCTTGATTATATACTTTTTAGGAAAATGACACTGTTGTCTTCTTTATTATAGCCTAAGAGCATTTTGTTTCCTTCAATGTCGTTTCTAGAATAGCTATCTGATTCTATTTCAATTTTTTTATTGCCGCCTACAGGAATTTTTATAAGAAACTTAACTTGATTTAAACCGACATTAATTGGGGTACCCAAATTTACCGTTAGCTCAACGTAATTATCATAATTATTTTTTAAGTACAAAATCCTTTTAAGATGTGATGCAATCAACCACGCAAACACAATGAAAAAAGGTGAATAAATAACTAGGATGCTAACAATAAGGACAATTGAGTACCGCTTTGGCATAGAGACAATTGTTTAAATAAAAACAATGATAATACCCAACACATAGAACGCTGCTACAATAGAAACAGCTAACAAAACTCTGTAATTTTTCTTATATTCAATTGTTTCCTTTATATCAATGGTGTGCTTCATATTTTTTTTATTTTCTGAAGGTGCCTTTTTGGATTCCATTTTAAATCAATGTTACCAAAATATGGTTTACAAAAATATAATAACACTTTTAAGGATTTTTCCAATACTTTGGACATTTTTTCAAAGTATATTAAAATCTAAATTAAAAAGGCTTGGTTGTATTTCCAAGCCTTTGTTTTCTCATTGGTGGAATAGAGGGGAGTCGAACCCCTGTCCAAACTTTAATCCATCATAACTTCTACATGCTTAGTCCTTTGTTCGGATTTCATCCAGCGATGTACAAAGAACAAAACATCGCTGAACTAGCCTCTGGATCTCGAATCAAAAACCGAGGCGCTTTTTTGATTCAACCCTCAATGTCTGAGCCTGTTGACAAGGCTTGAGGGGGACCTCGTCACAAGCGCAGCTGTTTAACTAATTAAGCTGCTAAAGCGTAATTTTGGTTTGCAGTTAATTTTACCTCGGCGTTTTTACATGCGCAACCATGGCATGCCGTTACAACTTCATAAAGCCTGTCGAATCCACGTCTATCCCATGTATATAGAAGTTTTTGAACTTCTATTTCATTTTATGATTGAACTGACCAAACTGAACACCAATTTGAACACGGAAACAGCGACCGCGATGTTCGCAAGCCACTTTCCCACAACCTGGAAGGGAACGAGTTTCACTTTCGCAAGTTTCACCGAAAAGATGTAGGCGAGGGTCGCGAAGAGGAAGACGCCAATCAGGAAAAGGATGACGATGTCCTGATTGAAGAAAAACAGGGCCATAGAGATGAAGGAGAGGATTCCGAAGATGAAGCAGAGGATCGGGTTGTCTACGAGGCTGCTCTGCTGGTCTTCCGGAACGATCGGATCTTCCTTCGTCTGGTACAAATGGCGGTATTTTTCGTACTCGTCGAAATCGAAAGCGCAGACTTCGCAGACCTTCGTGTCGTCGGGAACCATCTTCCCGCAGCGTATGCATTTCTTCATCCTACCACCTGGATTTGCTCGCTTTCTCGATTTCCCTTCTCACCGCTTCCTTCTTGATGTCTTCGCGCTTGTCGAAGAGTTTTTTGCCTTTGCAGACGGCGATCTCCAACTTCGCCAGACCGTCCTTGATGTAAAGCGTCAAAGGGATGAGGGTGTATCCCGCCCTGGAGACGCTCGCCTCCAATTTCAGGATTTCGCGTTTGTGGGCAAGGAGTTTCCGGGGGCGCGTCTCTTCGTGGTTGAAGATGTTCCCCTGCTTGTATTTCGCGATATGCATGTTGAACACAAACAGTTCGCCGTTCTTAATCTGGCAGTAGGCGTCCTGGATTGAAACCTTGTTGTCGCGGATCGATTTGATTTCCGTACCAGTAAGGACGATCCCCACTTCATATTTCTCCAGAATGAAATAATCGTGGTGCGCCTTCTTATTTCTTGCGACGACGTTTTCCTTCTCCATGCCCTTTCACCCGTCCGTCCTTCTTGGAAGGGCCCTTCTTTCTCCCTTCTTTATTATTATACACCAAATCGAAATCAATTTCACTAGTTTTTTTATCCGCTTTCGTAACCACCACGGTGACTTTGTCGCCGAGCCTGTATGTGGGAGCGCCGATGCCGATCAGGCTTTGGGATGCGGCGTCAAACACATAACGGCCGGGAAGTTTCCGAATGTGGATTAAGCCCTCGACGGTGTTCGGAAGCAATACGAAGAGTCCGAACTTCGTGACCCCGGAAATCACCCCTTCGAAGGTCTCGCCGATGAAGTCTTCCATGTACTCCGCCTTCTTCATGTCCTCGACCTGGTATTCGCATTCCATCGCGTCCCTTTCCTTCTTCGAAGCCTGTTCGGCGATGTCTCCGATCCTTCCCTGAAGGTAAGGGAATTCCTTCGCGTCGATTTCACAAGCAAACAGATACTTCCGAAGAAGCCTGTGGACGATCAGGTCGGGATAGCGGCGGATGGGGGAGGTGAAGTGGGTGTAGCACGAACTCGCGAGGCCGTAGTGGCCGACGTTCCGTTCGCTGTAGACCGCCTTGGCCATCGACCGGAGAAGCAGCGTCTTCAGGAACGCGTCCTCGTCCTTGATTACGTCCAGGAAATCCTGGAGCTGCCTTGAGTTCACCTTCCGCTTCAGGGTCTGGTAGCCGAGGTTCCGCGCCAGGAGCTTGAAGTTTTCCAGTTTGACCTGGTTCGGTTCCTCATGGATGCGGTAGATGAAGGGGAGATCCATGTGGTAGATCCGCTGGGCCACGGTTTCGTTGGCGATTAGCATGAACTCCTCGATGATCCGCTCGCCTTCGCCGCGGACGATTTTCTCGACCGCGACCGGCTTCCCTTCCGAATCGACTATGACCTTCCCTTCCGGAGCATCGAAATCCAAGGCGCCTCGCTCCATGCGCATCCTGTTCAGGACCTTCTTCAGTTCATGCATCAACAAAAGGTCTTCGTAAATGTCCCGATAGCGTTCAATCGTTTCCTTGTCTCCGTCAAGGATCTTGTTCACGTTCGTGTAGGTCATCCTATGCCTGGAGACGATCGCAGAGGGGAAGATTTCGCTGTTTACGACTTCCCCGGCCCGGTTAATCTCCATCTCGCAGGCGATGACGAGTTTCTCGACTCCCGGATTCAGGGAGCAGAGGTTGTTGCTTAAGAGGGGCGGAAGCATGGGGATCACGCGGTTCACGAGGTAGACGCTCGTCCCCCGCTGATAGGCTTCCCTGTCCAAGGCGCCGTTCTCCCGGACGTAATGGCTCACATCCGCGATGTAAACGCCCAAAAGGTAGTTCCCGTTCTCCAGTTTCCTGATCGCGACCGCGTCGTCCAAGTCCTTGGCGTCTTCCCCGTCGATCGTGATGATGTTGGAAAGGGTCGGCTTCCGTCTTGAAGCAGCCTCCTTCGCGATGTCCTGGTCGAGGTTTTCAGCTTCCTTCAGCGCCTCTTCCGAAAATTTCAGCGGGAAGTTGAAAGAAGCGGCGATTTCGAGGATGTCGACACCGATGTCGTTCTTGAAGCCAATCTTCTCGATGACCTTGCTTTCGATCGGGTCGCGGTCGTAGTCGATAATCTCGCACTTCACGACGTCCCCTTCTTCCAGGTCCTCCCCGACTCCGACGACCCTCACGAGCCGGTCCGTGCTTCTGGTCTTGAGATAGAAGCGCCCCTTCTTCCTATAAAGTTCGCCGACGAGCGTGGTGAGGTTCCGCTTCAGGATGTCGAGGACCCGGGCCTCCTGCTTCAACCCTCCGTTCGCGTTGTATTCCCCGAACGCCTGGAAGACCACGAGGTCACGGTCCATCGCCCCGTTCAGATCCCGCTTCGCGACATAAAAATCCCGCTCGAAATCGGGCGCGGTGATGAAACCGAAATCGGGGTTCTTGATGCTGATCTGGCCTTTGTAGATGTTGACCGCCCGGGGAAGAATGTAACGCTTCTTCCGGCTCAGAAGAATCTCATATTCGTCCAAGAGTTCCGAAAGCGCCTTTTCCAGGTCGTCCTTTTCGCTTTCATCCAAGCCCAAAAATTCAAAGAGTTCCTCAAAGTTTTTCGGCTGATAATCGGGCGCGTAAAATATTTCCAATAATCTTTCTTTCATATCCATCCTTAATAGTTTTCGTAAAAACGTGATAATTATCCAATAAAAAAGGCCTGTCTGCCAGGCCTGCTTTCCTTAGAATCTTTGTACAAAGAATGCTGATAAGATGGAAAGAATGATGAATGCAACTGACAATCCGCCCGTGATGTAGCTGATCCAGACTTCGATTCCTCTTTCCTTCTTGTTTGCGAACAGATCGGACTTTTCTCCGGAAAAAGCCTGAGTCGCATCTTCTTTGGATTCCTGCAAAACAATGATGGCAATGAGCAAGCATGAAACTATAAGCAATAAAATGTCTACAGCGTGCATATTTCCTCCAAAGGCGCATCGCGCCGTCACTATCTTTATCTGATAACACGGTTATTATAACACAAATCGAAAAGAAATGCAAACAAATAATTACATATGTAATTGAAAAGACCACGGTTCGTTCCCTGGTCTTTTTTGAAGGAAAATGAAAAAATTTATCAGAACCGGTTTTTGTCTATCCACAAGCCCAAAGCCGGGTTGGGGATGAAGTACAGTTCTTCGCCGTTCACTCTGTTCCAACCGGGAACCAAGTTGTCTATTTCATATTTATTCGCAATTTCGTCAAAATCGGCGTAAGCGAAATGGACCCCTTCCACTTCTTCCCGGGATAGAAGTTTGACCGCATAGGTGATCTTGAATCTCCCGTCGGAAGAACTGTGGATGAGATGGGCGGCGGCGCCCAGATTCTGGCGGAGGTCTTCGTTCTCCTTGACCAGTTCCAGCACCTTCAGCCTTCCGCAGTAGCCGTATTTCCGGATGAGCTTGTCCACGCCGTCGTCTTCCCCGAACCTGTGGACACCGGGGGCGAGAATGATCAACTCCCCGCCGTCCTCGATCGCCATGCGCGTCCGGTAGATGGCTTTGTTTCCGAGCCAGGTGCTCTTGAATTCCTTCGGATCCAGGTAGACGAGGCATTTCCTGATTCCCCTGTCCAGGAAATCGATGTTCTTCTCTTGCGCCAATTCCACGGCCGCTTCCAGAACATCCCGCTCCTGGCCGATGAAGAGTCCGTGGGTGCGGATCGCGCCTTCCGGGGCGGTCGTGACCGTCAGCACGAAGAGGAATTTCCTCTTGTCCAGGAAGTTCTCCCAGCAGTAATCGAGAATCTTCCGGACCGGGGTGTGGTCCTTCCCCATCATCCTTTCCATGCCGTAGACGGCGCCGATCATGTGGGTTTTATTGATTGTGTCCTTCCCGCCGCAGCCGACGAAGATGTTCTTCGCATGGTTGGCCATGCCGATCACTTCGTGGGGAACGACCTGGCCGACGGAGATGACGAGATCATAGGAGGGATCGACCACCTTGGCGTTCACCTCGCAGGCGAGACCTTCGTTCCAAAGCCCCTCGGTTGCCCCGCTGATGAACTCGGCGGGAACCTCCCCAATCTTTACGAGACTCTCCCGCCAATTATGAACGAGGAACCGTTCCCGGGGGATGTCTCCATACATCTCCCTAATCTCTTCCTCGCTCATCGGATGGTGGGTTCCAAGCGCGGGCAGCACGTCCACTTCCGCTTTTCCTTGAAGCATATGGTAATAGCGGTTGACGATGAAGCCGGCGTTGGAATGGAGTCTCGTAATGTCGGGACCGATGAGAAGAACTTTATTAAGTTCGCGTCCCTGCAAGGACCGAGCGAGAGCCTCGGTCATCTCTTTTTCCGTCAATCCTTGGGGACGGTCAGATTTGAGAAAGATTGCCATTTCTTACACTCCCGAGTAGGCGGAGAATCCGCCGTCTACAGGAACGATGATGCCCGTGACGAAACGGGAGCTTTCATTATCCAAAAGCCAGAGCATGGTGCCGACGAGCTCTTCCGGTTCGCCGAAGCGCCCCAGCGGCGTGTGGTTCAGAATTTTCTGCGTCCTGGGAGTCGGCGTTCCGTCCGGATTCCAAAGCAGGGCGGCGTTCTGGGCGGTCGAGAAGAATCCCGGGGCGATCGCGTTCACCCTGATCCCGGCCTTCGCGAAATGGACCGCGAGCCATCTTGTGAAATTGGAGACGGCGGCCTTGGCGGCGCTGTAGGCGGGGATCTTCGTGAGCGGGGTGAAGGCGTTCATCGAACTCACGTTCAGGATCACCGAGCCGGGTCTTCCGATCATGTCCCGGGCGAACACCTGGGTCGCAAGCACCGTCCCCGTCATGTTCAGTCCGAAGACATTTTCGAATCCCTCCTGGGTGATGTCGAAAAAGCTTTTGTGACCGGGAAGATCGAACTTTTCTGCATCGAAGAACTCCGCGTCCGTCGTCGCCTCAGGGCTGTTCCCGCCGGCGCCGTTAATCAGGATGTCGCATTTTCCGAATCTTTCCAGAACCAATCCGTGGGCGGCCTCCAGGCTTTCCTTGTCGAGGACGTTCGCGGAGAGGCCGAGGGCTTCAAAGCCTTCCGCTTTGATCTCTGCCTCCAACTTTTTCGCCTTTTCTTCCGAACGACCCAAAATTGCGACTTTCGCGCCGCAGGCGGCGAGCGCCTTCGCGAAAACGGAACAGAGAACACCCGTTCCGCCGGTGATGACGGCGACCTTCCCCCTGAAGTCGGGTTTAAAAGGAAGTTTCATGTTCCCGTCCTCACGCATTGTAGGTAGTCGAAGAGGTGGAACCTCCTCTGCCCGTCCAGTTGGTATGGAAGAATTCCCCGCGCGGGCGGTCGACTCTTTCATAAGTGTGGGCGCCGAAATAATCCCTTTGCGCCTGCAGCAAGTTCGCCGGGAGCCGGTCGCTCGTGTAGCCGTCGAAATAGGTCAGAGCTGATGCGAGCGCAGGAACGGGGATGCCGTTTTGAATCGCCGTGGCCACAACCTTCCTCCAGCTGTCGACCAGGGATTGGATCGTCTCCACGAAATACGGGTCAACCAGGAGGTTGCTCAATTCGGGATCGCGGTCGAAAGCGGCTTTGATCTTGTCCAGGAAGACGGACCTGATGATGCAGCCGCCCCGCCAGAGAAGCGCGATCCCACCGAAATTGAGTTTCCAGTCATAAGTCTTCGCGGCTTCGCGCATCAGGCTGAAACCTTGTGCGTAGGATACGATCTTCGCCGCGTAAAGCGCCTTCCGTAAATCTTCAATAAACTCCTTCTTGTCTCCTGCAAAGGATGCGGGCTTCTTCGGATAAAGCTTGGAAGCTTTGACGCGCTCGTCCTTTTGGGCGGAAAGCGAACGCGCATAGACCGCTTCCGCAATCAGCGTGAGCGGCACGCCTTCCTCCATCGAGGTGATGCTCGTCCATTTCCCCGTGCCCTTCTGGCCGGCGGTGTCGAGGATCTTCTCGACAAGCGGTTCGCCGTCTTCGTCCTTATGGGCCAGGATGTCGGCAGTGATCTCAATCAGATAACTGTCAAGTTCGCCCTTGTTCCAGGCGGCGAAAACGTCCGACATTTCGTCGGAGGTCATCTTCAAAAGCTCCTTCATGATCTGGTAGGTTTCGCAGATCAGCTGGATGTCCCCGTATTCGATTCCGTTGTGGACCATCTTCACGAAATGGCCGGCGCCGTCGGAGCCGATCCAGTCGCAGCATTTGGAACCGTCCTTGACTTCCGCGGCGATCGCCTGGAAGACCGGCTTCACATGGGGCCAGGCGTCAAAGGACCCTCCCGGCATGATCGAGGGGCCTCTGAGCGCTCCCTCTTCTCCGCCCGACACTCCCGTGCCGATGAAGAGCAATCCCTTGCTTTCCACATGCTTCGTCCTCCGGATCGTGTCGTGGAAATTGGAGTTTCCGCCGTCGATGATGATGTCTCCCGGCTCCAGCAAGGGGATCAGTTTTTCAATCATCTCATCGACCGGGCTTCCCGCCTTGATCATGAGCATTATCTTTCTCGGCTTTTTCAAAGCCGCGACGAAATCTTCCAACGAATAAGTGAAAAGGATGTCGAGGCCTTTGCCTCTGCCCTCTTCGAAACGCTTCACGGAACTTTCGCTCCTTGAAGACACAGCGACGGTGAAGCCCTTGGAAACCATGTTCAATGCCAGGTTTTCACCCATCACCGCCAAACCATAGAGACCGATGTCAGCTTTCTTCATGTTCTCCACCTCTCTTGCTTTATCTTTTTACCCTAGCGTTGCCTTCCCAAATGCTCCAGATCTGATCTTCATCAGCCGGCAGACCGAAATCGTCCAGTAAGGTCGCGACATAAGCGCCGCTCGCCCAGCCAAATTGGACGGCCTTTGCGGGATCCATCCCTTTAAGCAGCCCGTAAAGCAGGCCGCCGACGAAACCGTCCCCGCCGCCGATCCTGTCCAAAACCTGAATCGGGCGCGGTTCGATGACCGTCCATTCGTCCCCGGCAAGGAGCAACGCTCCCCAAAGGTGTTCGTTCGCGGAGACGACTTCCCGGAGGGTGTTCGCGAAGACGGAGGCGTTGGGATAGACCTTTTTCACATTCGCGATCATCGCTTTGAAACTTTCGATTTTCTCGCCGATCTTCTTTCCGCCCGCTTCCGGACCTTCGATCCCGAGCGCCAATTGGAAATCCTCTTCGTTTCCGATCAGGATGTCGGAAAGCGAGGCGATCTCCTTGAAGATTGGTTCGAGCTCGGCTTCCCTGTTCTTCCAGAAGGAAGCCCGGTAGTTCAGGTCGAAGGAAATCTTCGTCCCTTCGCTCTTGGCCTTCCTTGCCAAGTCCAAACAGAATCTGCTTGTCTCCGGCGAGAGGGCCGCGATCAGCCCTGATATATGGATGAGTTTCGCTCCTTCTTGTCCGAAGATTTTATCCAAATCGAAATCCTTGCTTTCGAGGGTTCT
>Ga0134100_1000274_pt1 | contig 65390 bp, 58 predicted proteins | sample 11_taG_2_FD_94444 | JGI IMG/M metagenome (GOLD analysis project Ga0134100, IMG submission 94444) | Switchgrass degrading microbial communities from high solid loading bioreactors in New Hampshire, USA - 11_42_5_180_A3 metaG | ecosystem: Engineered > Bioreactor > Semi-continuous > Anaerobic >...
ACCTTCCGGGCCAGCATCGACCTGCGCACGGCGAACGGGGTGAAGACCATCACCCTGGCGCCGGAGGCGAAGATCTACCGGGGAGAGAAGGAGATTACCATCGCGGAGCTGCAGAAGGGCGACCAGGCGACGGTGACGCTGGTGGCCGGCATGGCGACCGCCATCCGGGTAGAGGAGACCGCTCCCGGGGAGGTCATCGGGCAGCTGCTGGCCGTCTACCACTCCTCCCCCGCCCTCCATCCCAGCCTCATCATCAAGACGGCAAGCGGCGTCCGGCAAATCCTGCTCGGGCCAGACACGGTGTACCGCAGCGGGAACAGGAACCTGGGCCCTGAGGACTTCCAGCCGGGCGACCGCGTGAGGGTCAGGGCCGTGGCCGGTGTCGCGGCGACGGTAACCTTGCAGGAGCGGCCCCGCAGCAGCCTGGTGAACGGCACCGTGGTCGGCATTCTGGACCGCGACATCACGATCCGGCTCGACAGCAGGACTGAGCGCACCTACACGCTGGCCGAGGACGTGGTCCCCACCATCGGCGGCAGGAAGGCGACCCTGGACCAGGTCTACACGGGCGACCGGGTCCAGCTGGAGGTGCGGGGCGACGTGATCCTCAAGCTGGAGGTGCAGCGGCGCACCAACAACCGGGTGGATGACTGAAGGGCTCACGCAAAAGGAGCAGGACGCTCAGGGCGTCCTGCTCCTTTGATTCTCTGCGCACCTGCCGGTGTTAGTCGCCTGCGGTCATGCTCATCTGGGCCAGGTGCTCGTAGCGCCGCCGCCTGGCCTCGGCCTCGGCCTGGGCCTCCCGCAGCAGCTCCTCGGCCGCCTCGGGATCGGCCTTGCGCAGCTGCGCGTAGCGGGTCTCGTTGTACACGTACTCCCGCAGCGGGATCTTCGGGGCCGGGCAGTCGAGCTGCAGCGGGTTCTTGCCCTGGGCCAGGAGGCGCGGATCGTACCGGTAGACGGGCCAGTGACCGGACTCCACCGCCAGCTTCTGCTGCTCGAGGCCCTTGGACATCTCGATGCCGTGGGCGATGCAGTGGCTGTAGGCGATGATGATCGACGGGCCGTCGTACGACTCGGCCTCGCGGAAGGCCTTGATGACCTGTGCATCGTTGTAGCCGAGGGCCACCTGCGCCACGTAGACGTTGCCATACTGCATGGCGATCATGCCCAGGTCCTTCTTGCTGGCCGGCTTGCCGCCAGCGGCGAACTTGGCCACGGCGCCCCGCGGCGTCGCCTTGGAGGCCTGGCCGCCGGTGTTGGAGTAGACCTCGGTGTCGAGGACCAGGATGTTGACGTTCTTGCCGGAGGCGAGCACGTGGTCCAGGCCGCCGTAGCCGATGTCGTAGGCCCAGCCGTCGCCGCCGATAATCCAGACGGACTTCTTGACCAGCATGTCTGCGATGGCCAGGAGCTGCTCGGCCCGCGGGTCGTGGATGGCGGCCAGACGCTCCTTCAGCTGAGCCACCCGCTCGCGCTGGGCGGCGATGCCGGCAGGCTCGGACTGGTCGGCGTTTAGCAGCGCATCGGCCAGTTCCGCACCGATCTGGTCACGCAGCTCGCTGACCAGCTCGGCCGCCATGGTAGCCTGCTTGTCTACGGCGAGGCGCAGGCCCAGGCCGAACTCGGCGTTGTCCTCAAACAGCGAGTTGGACCACGCCGGGCCGCGGCCGTTGGCGTCCTTCGCCCACGGGGTGGTGGGCAGGTTGCCGCCGTAGATCGAGGAGCAGCCGGTGGCGTTGGCGACGATCGCCCGGTCGCCGAAGAGCTGGGAGACCAGCTTGACGTACGGCGTCTCGCCGCAGCCCGCGCAGGCGCCGGAGAACTCGAACAGCGGACGGGCCAGCTGGAGGTTGCGGACGTTGGTGAACGGGATGGTCGTGGCATCCACGTCAGGCAGCGAGAGGAAGAAGTCCCAGTGGCCCTTCGCAGCCTCGCGGGCCGTGAGGATGTCGACCATGTTGATCGCCTTGTGGGACGGATCCTGCTTGCTCTTGGCCGGGCAGGCCTCGACGCACAGGGCGCAGCCGGTGCAGTCCTCGATGGAGACCTGGATGGTGTACCGCTTGCCGGGCAGCTCGCGGAACCGGGCGGCTGTGTGCTTGAAGCCCTCGGGCGCCTCGGCCAGGGCCGCCTCGTCGAACACCTTGGCCCGGATGACGGCGTGCGGGCAAACCATGACGCACTTGCCGCACTGGATGCAGATGTCGGGATCCCAGACGGGCACCTCAAGGCCGATGGAGCGCTTCTCCCACTGGGTGGTCGCCGTGGGATAGGTGCCATCCACAGGCAGCAGGGAGGTCGGCAGCTCGTCGCCCTTGTTGGCGATCATCATGGCCGTGACCTTCTGCACGAACTCGGGCGCCTCGGCCGGCACCGGCGGCCGCAGGTCGAAGGTGCTGCTGACCGGGCCGATCTTGACCTCGTGCAGGTGCGCCAGGGCGGCGTCGACGGCGGCGAAGTTCTTCTGCACGACCGCCTCGCCCTTGCGGGAGTAGGTCTTCTCGATCGCCTTCTTGATCTTGGCGATCGCCTCGTCCTTCGGCAGCACGCCGGAGATGGCGAAGAAGCAGGTCTGCATGATGGTGTTGATGCGCCGGCCCATACCGGTCTCGTGGGCCACGCGGTCCGCGTCGATGACCCAGAGCTTCAGGCCCTTGTCGACGACCTGCTGCTGGAAGCTGCGCGGCAGGTGGTTCCAGACCTCGTCCGCCGAGTACGGGGAGTTGAGCAACACCGTGGCGCCGGGCATCGCCGCATCCAGCACGGGGTACTTCTCCACGAAGACGAACTGGTGGATGCCCACGAAGTTGGCGCGCTGGATGAGGTAGGTGGACTGGATCGGCCGCGGGCCGAACCGCAGGTGGGAGACGGTGATGCCGCCGGACTTCTTCGAGTCATACACGAAGTAGCCCTGGGCGTAGAAATCGGTCTCCTCACCGATGATCTTGATGCTGTTCTTGTTGGCGCCCACCGTGCCGTAGGAGCCGAGGCCCCAGAACATCGCCCGGAAAACGTCGTCCGCCTCGGTGGAGAAGCTGGGGTCGTACTCGAGGCTGGTGTGGGTGACGTCGTCGATGATGCCGATGGTGAAGCGGTTCTTCGGCGCGTCCTTCTGGAGCTCGTCGAAGATCGCCTTGACCATGGCCGGCGTGAACTCCTTGGAACCGAGGCCGTAGCGGCCGCCGATCACCCGCGGCAGGGTGGTGCGGACGCCGTTCATGTAGGCGTCAGAGAGGGCGGTCAGCACGTCCTGGTACAGCGGCTCGCCGGCGGAGCCGGGCTCCTTGGTCCGGTCGAGGACAGCGATGGCCTTGGCCGTGGTCGGGATGGCCTTCAGCAGGGCCTCGTTGTCGAAGGGCCGGAACAGGCGGACCTTGACCACGCCGACCTTCTCGCCGCGGGCGGTGAGGTACTTCACGGTCTCCTCGACGGTCTCGGCGCCCGAGCCCATCAGGATGATGACCCGCTCGGCGTCCGGCGCGCCCACGTAGTCGAACAGGTGGTACTGGCGGCCAGTCAGCTTGGCGAACTGATCCATGTACTCCTGCACGATCCCCGGCGTGGCCAGGTAGAACGGGTTCGAGACCTCCCGGGCCTGGAAGTACACGTCCGGGTTCTGGGCCGTGCCGCGCATCACCGGGCGGTCAGGCGAGAGGCTGCGCATCCGGTGTGCCCGGACCAGCTCGTCGTCGATCATGGCCCGGATCGTCGCGTCCTCGAGCAGCTCGATCTTCTGCACCTCGTGGGACGTGCGGAAGCCGTCAAAGGCGTGCACGAAGGGAACCCGGGCCTTCAGCGTGGACGCCTGCGCGATCAGCGCAAAGTCCATGACCTCCTGGACGTTGCTGCTGAACAGCATGGCCCAGCCCGTCTGCCGGGCGGCCATCACGTCGGAGTGGTCGCCGAAGATGGAGAGGCCCTGCGTGGCCAGCGCCCGCGCCGCAATATGAAAGACCGTCGGGGTCAGCTCGCCCGCGATCTTGTACATATTGGGGATCATGAGCAGGAGGCCCTGCGAGGCCGTGAAGGTGGTGGCCAGCGCACCGCCCTGGAGCGCACCGTGGATGGCGCCGGCGGCGCCGCCCTCAGACTGCATCTCCTGCACCTGCGGCACCGTGCCCCAGAGGTTCTTCACGCCCTTGGCCGCCCAAGCGTCCGCGAACTCGCCCATGGGTGAGGACGGGGTGATCGGGTAGATCGCGATCACCTCGTTGGTCCGATACGCAACGTACGCCGCTGCTTCGTTACCGTCGATTGTAACTTTCCTGGGCATCGATTCACGCTCCTATCTTTCAGGCCGCGGAGGTTGCAGCCTTCTTGTTGCTCCTCTTGTTTATTGTAACGTTGGCGTACTTTCGCCTAACAGGGCAACAAAGTCCCCATTTCGCGCTGGGGACATGGGCCAAAGTATGGGGTGCAGGGTGGGCATGCCTATGGTCAGTTGGGCACATGGCGCGCGTTAGGTCTGTAGCCGGGCACTCGGGCCCGGGCCGGACCAGGTCTGCCGTCCGGGCGGAGGTGCATCGGGTCGTGACCGGAGTCGGTGTCGCGCAGCGGGAGGCTACCAGGCCGCCACGTGGCCGTCCGTGCGCGGCTCGGTGCCCGCCGCCAGCACGCCGCCCTCCTGCCGCCAGATGATCTGGCCGCGCCCGAAGCCCTCGGAGCCCAGGGCCCAGCGCACATCGTGGCCGCAGCGGGCCAGGGCGTCGGCGATGTGGGCCGGGACGGTGTGCTCCAACTCCACTGTCCTGCCTTCCAGCCACCGCCACCGGGGCGCGTCCAGCGCCGCCTGGGGATTCAGGGCGAAGTCGAGGGTGTTCATGATCACCTGGAGGTGGCCCTGGGGCTGCATGAAGCCGCCCATCACGCCAAACGGGCCGACCGGTTGCCCGGCCCGGGTGAGGAAGCCGGGGATGATTGTGTTGTACGGCCGCTTGCCGGGCTCCAGCCGGTTCGGGTGGCCCGGTTCCAGGCTGAAGCAGCAGCCCCGGTTGTTCAGCGCGATGCCGGTCTCCGGGATGACGATGCCGGAGCCGAAGCCCATGTAGTTGGACTGGATGTACGAGACCATGTTGCCCTCGCCGTCCGCGGCGGCCAGGTAGACCGTGCCGCCGCGGGGTGGCCGCCCGGCCGCGGGCTCCAGCGCGTTCGGGCCGATGAGCCGGCGGCGCTCGTCCGCGTACGCGTCGGAGAGGAGGTCGGCGACGGCCACGTCCATGGCGGCCGGGTCGGCGATGTACTGCCGACCGTCGGCGAACGCCAGTTTCAGCGCCTCGATCTGGCGGTGGTACGTCTCCACGTCCTCCCGGGCGGCGAAGTCGAAGCCCTTGAGGATGTTGAGCGCGAGGAGCGCCACCAGCCCCTGTCCGTTGGGCGGCAGTTCCCACACGTCGTAGCCCCGGTAGTGGACGGAGATGGGCTCCACCCACTGCGGGCGGAACGCGGCCAGGTCATCGGCCCGCAGGAAGCCGCCGTGCTGCCGGGAGAAGGCGTCGATGCGCTCGGCCAGCTCGCCGCGGTAGAAGGCCTCGCCCGCCGTCTCGGCGATCAGGCGCAAGGTGCGTGCATGTGCCGGCGACCGCCAGATCTCGCCGATGGCCGGCGCCCGTCCCCCGGGTGCGAAGGTTTCAAACCAGGGGCGGAAGACCTCGCCGTCAAGGCTCTTCCTGTATGCGGTGAAGGCGTCCTGCCAGCTCCGCCCGAGGGTCGGGGAGATCGGGTAACCCCGCTCGGCGTACTCCACCGCCGGCGCCAGCACCTGCGCGAGGGGCAGGCGGCCGAAGCGGCGGTTCAGCTCCACCCAGGCGGCGGGCGCGCCGGGCACCATGGCGGGGATGAACCCGTGGCGGGGAATCTCAGCGAGGCCGGCCCGGAGCAGGCTTTCGGCGCTGAGCAGGTGCGGCGCGGGCCCGCTGCTGTTGAGCCCGTGGAGCTTGCCACCTGACCAGATCAGCGCGAAGGCGTCAGAGCCGAGGCCGTTGGAGGTGGGCTCCACCACCGTGAGCATGGCCGCCGTGGCCACGGCTGCGTCCACGGCGTTGCCGCCCTGCTGCAGGATCGCGAGCCCGGCCTGCGCTGCCAGCGGCTGCGAGGTGGCCACCACGCCCCGGGCAGCGTAAACGCAGTTGCGCCGAGACGGATAAGGGTAGGCGAGCGGATCGAAGCGCATCTGCGCATCCTCCTCACTGGATTCCTGTCAACAGCGTATCAACCGAAGGGAGTGGGTGTCAAAAGAAATATGCGCCAGTGCGGCGTGCACGGCTCAGCGCCCGCGAGCGCCGTTGCGGCCGGATGGCCCGGGTGCCGTCTCCGGCGGCCCGGAAAGGTCGGCCACCACGTCTGCGAAGGCACGGAGGGCGGCTTCGCCCGCGGGTGTCAACTGGTACACGCCGCGCGCCACGCGCGCAAACCAGCCATAGTGGTTGTCCTGCAAAACTCGCGCCGCCCGCTGGACGCCGGTCTCGGTGCGGATAAGCCTCACCGGCGCCGGGCCGGTACGCTGCAGGCAGGCGGCGAGGCGCAGCGCGTCCTCCCGGTAGGCCGTGACCAGCGGTCTGCGGGTGGAACCGCCGGGGTTGCGGTCACCGCTGCGGCGCGCAAACTCGGCGAGCAGTCGGGCCCGCTGCTTCCGTGCCGTGCGGGGGCGGCGCGGCTCCGGGTCCAGCAGGACGCTGGCCGAGGCGCGGTCGCCGGTGAACTGCACGGCGATCAGCCCCAGGCCCAGGCGCTGGCAGAGGGCCTTCACCTGCGACCAGCGGCGGTTCCCGCACGCGCGGCGGGGCGGTTCCACGGCCAGGTAGACGGCGTCGGTCAGCCGCAGCCTTTCCACGCCCTGCAGCACCAGATCCAGGTTGAACGTGCGCTTCAGTTCGACCACGACGAGCTCCTCGCCGCGCACGGCCACCAGGTCGCAGCCGTTCACCTCGCCCTTCACGGCGAAGCCCAGGTCTTCCAGCAACCGCTTCACGGGCAGGTAGAGATCGGTCTCGCGGCGCGCCTCCATCCGGCGGTCACCCCCTTCCGCTGCACCGGCCCCGCTCAGCCGCCTTGCTCACCCTAAGCGGTTCTGCTCATCTTCCTTCCTGCGCCGGCCAAATCCTGCTCCGTGCCGACGGGGACCGGCTGCGGCGGAGACGCATACCATAACGGTGACTTACGTGAAGCGGTCTCCCCGAGCAGGAGGTATGGCTGTGCTCTTCGGAGGTTTTCCGATTCCTGGCATTACCTGCCCGTCGCCTCCCTTCCCGACCCCCACGTGGAGCCCGGTGGGGAAAGGACTGCCGCTGCCCTCCCCATTCGCGTACCCCATCCCCTGGGGTGCGCCTGTGGTCACACCCGTGACGGGCTCCGCCAAGGTGCCGCTGCCCACGCCCACCGCGCCGACCATCTTCCCCAGTACGTACCCCTTCGGCGTTCCGGCGATCGGCAAGGCCTTCCCGTTCCCCGCCGCCCCGGCGCTCAATCCGTTCGGCAAGCCGTTCAGCCCGGCGGTTCCCAGCGTGTTCGGGAAGCCCTTCTGCCTGTGAGGGCCGGCGGCCGCGTGGGCGCACCGATCATGCCGTTGATGGAAGTAGGGAGGGGGGCGGAGCCCCCCTCCCTACACTCTCCCCCTGCGAGTTGGTCCCCACTGCCCCGTGGGCGGGCCGTACACGCCGGCCCGCCCACGGTAGAGGGGATATCGCAGGGAGACTCGTGTGATCTACTTCTCGCTGGCCAGCCGGCGCAGCACCGTCTGCAGCACGCCCCCGTTCTTGTAGTACTCGATCTCGACCGCCGTGTCGAGGCGGGAGGTCACGTTGAACCGAATCTCCCGGCCGTCGGCCTTGCGGGCGACCACGGTGAAGGTCTGCCGCGGGGTGAGCTCGCCGCCGATGCCCTCGATGTCGATCACCTCGGTGCCGTCGAGGCCGAGGGAGGCCGCATTCTGGCCCGCCTGGAAGACCAGCGGCAGCACGCCCATGCCGATGAGGTTCGAGCGGTGGATGCGCTCGAAGCTCTCGGCGATGACGGCCTTCACGCCCTGGAGCATCACGCCCTTGGCCGCCCAGTCGCGGGAGGAGCCCATGCCGTAGTCCTTGCCCGCAATGACCACCAGCGGCGTGCCCGTCTCCATATACTTCACGGCGGCGTCCCAAATGGGCATGATCTCGCCGGTGGGCAGGTACTTCGTGTAGCCGCCTTCCTTGCCGTCGGCGAGGGCGTTGCGCAGCCGGATGTTGGCGAAGGTGCCCCGCTGCATCACCTCGTGGTTGCCGCGGCGGGAACCGTAGGAGTTGAAGTCCAGCGGGTCGACGCCGCGCTCCATCAGGTACTTCGCCGCGGGGCTGTCCATGGCGATGGAGCCGGCCGGCGAGATGTGGTCGGTGGTGATCGAATCGCCCAGCAGGGCCAGCACCCGGGCGCCGCGGATGTCCTTCACCGGGGCGGGCGTCAGCTCCATGCCGGCGAAGTACGGCGGCTGCTGGATATACGTGGAGTTCGGATCCCAGGCGTAGAGCTCGCCGTCGGGGGCCTCCAGCTGCTGCCAGTTCTCGTCGCCGTCGAAGACGTGGGCGTAACGCTCCTTGAACATCTCCGGCGTGATGAACTTCTTGATGGCCTCCTGGATCTCCGCGTTGGTGGGCCAGATGTCCCGCAGGTAGACGGGGTTGCCGTCCCGGTCGTACCCGATGGGATCGGCCTTCAGATCGATGTCCACGGTGCCCGCCAGGGCGTAGGCCACCACCAGCATCGGCGAGGCCAGGAAGTTGGCCTTGACCAGCGGGTTGACGCGGCCCTCGAAGTTCCGGTTACCGGAGATGACGGCGGCCACCACCAGGTCATTGGCGGTCACGTCCTTCGCCACGTCTTCCGGCAGGCTGCCCGAGTTGCCGATGCAGGTGGTGCAGCCGTAGCCCACCACGTGGAAGCCCAGCGCCTCCAGCGGCTCCATGAGGCCGGAAGCCTTCAGGTAGTCGGTCACGACGCGGGAGCCCGGAGCCAGCGAGGTCTTCACCCACGGCTTGCGTGCAAGGCCCTTCGCGACGGCCTTCTGGGCCACCAGGCCAGCGCCGATCATCACCGCAGGGTTGGACGTGTTGGTGCAGGAGGTGATGGCGGCGATGACCACCGAACCGTGCTGGACGCCGGTCCTCGTCGCCACGGCGACGCCGCCGCCCTTCTGGATCTGCTCGTCAAAGTTCTTGTGGAAGATGGCCTTGACGCCGCTCAGCACCACCCGGTCCTGCGGGCGGCGCGGCCCCGCCAGCGAAGGCTCCACCGTCGAGAGGTCCAGCTCCAGGGTGTCGGTGAACTCCGGGTCCGGCGTGGCGTCGGTCCGGAAGAGCCCCTGCTCCACCAGGTAGCGGCGGACCATCTCCACATGGGCCTCGTCGCGGCCCGTCTGGCGCAGGTAGTCGAGGGTGATCTCATCCACCGGGAAGAAGCCCATGGTGGCGCCGTACTCGGGGGCCATGTTGGCGATGGTCGCCCGGTCGGCCAGCGAAAGGTTGGACAGGCCGGGGCCGTAGAACTCGACGAACTTCTCGACCACGCCCTTCTGGCGCAGCATCTGGGTCACCGTCAGCACCAGGTCAGTGGCGGTGGCGCCCTCGGGCAGCTGGCCCGTCAGCTTGAAGCCGATCACCTCGGGCACCAGCATGTAGGAGGGCTGGCCCAGCATGGCCGCCTCGGCCTCGATGCCGCCGACGCCCCAGCCCAGCACCCCCAGGCCGTTGATCATCGTGGTGTGGGAATCGGTGCCCACCACGGTGTCCGGCAGGGCGACCAGCTCGCCGTCGACCTCGCGCAGGGCGACGCACGGCGAGAGGTACTCCAGGTTCACCTGGTGGACGATGCCCATGCCCGGCGGCACGGCGCGGAAGTTGCGGAAGGCCTTCTGGGCCCACTTGAGGAATACATACCGTTCCTTGTTCCGCTTGAACTCGAGGTCTACGTTGAACTTGTACGCCCAGTCGGTGCCGAAGGCGTCTACCTGTACCGAGTGGTCGATGACCAGGTCCACCGGGACGAGCGGATTGATCTGGTCGGCCTTGCCGCCCAGCTTCACCATGGCGTCGCGCATGGCCGCCAGGTCGGCCACTACGGGCACGCCCGTGAAGTCTTGGAGCACCACGCGCGAGGGGATGAAGGGAATCTCCCTGCGGGGCAGATCCTTCGGGTTCCAGGCCGCCAGGGTGCGCACGTCTTCCTCGGTGACGAGGAAGCCATCCAGGTTGCGCAGCAGGTTCTCCAGGAGGATGCGGATCGAGAAGGGCAGCCGGTCCAGCTTGACCAGCCCGGCTTTCTCCAGGGCATCGAGGCGGTAGATGACCGCGGTGCCCGTCCCCGTCTCGAAGGTCGACTTGGCCTTGAAGATGTCTGTGCGGGTCATGCGAGCATCCCTCTTCTCCACTGCGTTTTGGCCCTCGGAGACTGGTCTCCGGCTGGTGCCCTCCTTTGGTACGCCCACGGATGGATATTCGGGCGCACCCAGGGGGGAACACTAATGGTTGGCAACCTTATTCTAGAGCAATCTTTCGGAGCAGTAAATCAACCACCCTATGACGTGCCGTTATGGGGTTATAATCCTGGGGAGCGAGGCGGTTCGGGGCGGATGACCGGCAAGGTAATGCGGGCAGAACCCCAAGAGGTGTACAATATAGGTATGGAGTCAGTACAGAGCCGAGTGGCGCGCCGACTCGATTCGCTGTTCCGAACGGGTTACCCCCACCCCATGAATCTCTTTGCCGCCCTCATGCTCGCCTTCCTGCCCGCCCTCTCCTGGCTGTCGGGTGAGGCGGCGGAGAGGGCGCTGTGGGCGCGCCTGTGCGGCGTGGGCCTCAGCCTCGTCTACCTTGCGGTCTGGTGCCGCATCCGTCCTTCCACCCCGGCCTGGCGGAGGGGCGCATACCTCGAACTCTACCTCGTGGTGCAGACGGCCCTCGTCGCCGCCATCTACGCCCTGGACGGCGGGCTCACCCGCTTCCTGTTCGCAGTGGTGGCGGTGCAGGCCGTGTACCTCATCCCGGTGCGGCGTTGGGCTCCTTTCGTGGGTACCCTGGCCGCCCTCTGGCTGGCGCTCTACCTGGCCATCACGCCGCCCGAGCTGCCCGGGGAGAGCATGGTGACCAGCATCGGCATGTACTTCCTTTACCTGGTGTTCGCCTCGCTGGTCACCCTGACGATGCTGCAGCAGGAGCGGCAGGGCCGGCTCGCACAGCAGCTGCTGGAGGGGGTCAACCAGCGCCACCAGGTGCTGCGGGAATACGACCAGACGGCCGAGCACCGGGCTGAGAGCGAGGAGCGTGAGCGGCTGGCCCAGACGATTCACGCCCACCTCGTCGTGCGCCTCGCGGACCTCGAGGCCCGGCTGCGGGCCATCCTGGAGCGGGGGGCACCGGACCGGCAGGCGGTGCGCAGTGCCCGCCTGGAGGCCAAGGCGGTGCTGGCCGAGGTGCGAGACGCCGTGCGCACCTTACGCCCGGACCAGGAGGCGGGCGTGCCGGACGAGGCAGACGCGCCCGGCCGGTTCCCGGCCCCGCCGGAGCCGGAGGTCAGCCTGAAGCTGACCGATCCCATCCGCGTGTACCACATCTGGAATGTGGGGGTGCTGCTGATCACCGCCGGGGTGATGACCGCCGCCAGACTGGTGGGTGGCAGCCCCGACTGGCTCCGCGTGCTGCTGCCCTCGCTGGGGCTGCTGGCCGCCTACGCCGGCGCGTCGGGCCGGCGGGCCGCGTACCCCCTGCGAGCCCTGTTCGTGGTGGTCCAGGCCGTCCTCATCTTCCTGTTGATCTGCCTCACGCGTGAGCCTTTGCTGAACCACCTCTTCCTCGTGGTCTCCGGACAGATGGTCTTCCTGATGCCCGCCGGCACCAGGGGGGTCGTGGCCGCAGTGGCTTTCCCGACTGCGCTCACCGCGGCGGCCCTGCTGATCTCGGAGGCGCCCTCGGCCGTCTCGCCCCTCTCGCTCACCGTGGCGTACGGGGTCACCTACTTCTTCGCCGCGGTGATGGCCCACATGACGCGGCTACAGCTCGAGGCCCGCACCCGGGCCATCCACTACGCTCAACAGCTGCGCGAGGTCAACCGCCTTCTGGAGGCGCGGCTCAGGGAGGTGCGGCGGGTGGCCATCGCCCGCGAGCGGGTGCGCATGGCCCGCGAGATCCACGACGGGCTCGGCCATCACCTTACGGCGGTCATCGTCGATCTGCAGAACGCCGAGGCGCTGGCAGGCGAGGAGCCCGAGGCGGCCCGCCGGCACGTGCAGAGCGGCGTCGAGGTCATCCGGGCCGCCATGCGCTCCAGCCAGGAGATGGTCGAGGCCCTGGACCGCTTCGAGCGTCCGCTTCCGGAAGCCATCCACGACCTGGTTGCGCGCTGGATGCAGGTGACCGGAACGCCCGTCATCCTGCGGGTGGACGGGGCCGGGGCGGAGCTCTCCACCGCCGCCCGGATGACGCTCTTCCGGGCGGTGCAGGAGAGCCTGACGAACATCCAGAAGCATGCGAGGCCCACCCGGGTTGAGGTGACCCTGACGCGGCTGACCGACCGCGTGATCCTGCGGGTGACCAACGACGACCTGGGCCGTGCCGACCACGAGGAGGCGGTGCGCTCCGGCTTCGGCCTCCTCGGCCTCAAGGAGCGAGCCCAGGCGCTGATGGGCGAGTTCGAGGCGGGGCCGAGGGAGGGCGGGGGCTTTCAGGTGTCTCTGGTCCTGCCGATCGGAGTCTGACGGGGGGAACGCCCGATGAACGAAGGCAAGATCCGCATCATGATCGTGGACGACCAGTCCCTGCTCCGGCGGGGGCTGACAGCGCTGCTCAACCGCAACCCCGACATGGAGGTGGTCGCCGAGGCGGGCGACGGCCAGCAGGCGCTCCGCCTGGCCGAAGAGGTGCGGCCCGACGTGATCCTGATGGACGTGCGCATGCCCGTGATGGACGGGGTCGCCGCCACGCGGGAGCTCAGCCGCCGCGGCTGCCCGGCCGGGGTGATCATCCTGACCACCTTCGACGATGACGAGTACATCTTCGAAGGGATCGCCGCCGGTGCCCGCGGCTACCTCCTCAAGGACGCGGAGTACGAGGAGCTGTCGCAGGCCATCCGCACCGTAGCGCGCGGCGAGTCGCTGCTCCAGCCCCAGATCACCACCCGCGTGCTCAAGGAGTTCAGCCGGCTCTCTGCGATCGCCGGCAGCCGGCCCAAGGTGCAGCCTTTGGTCGAGCCGCTCACAGAGCGCGAGCTGCAGGTGCTCCGGCTCATGGCCTCGGGCGCCTCCAACCAGGACATCGCGGCGGCGCTTTACATCGGGCTGGGCACGGTGAAGCACCACGTGCGCGCCATTTTCGGCAAACTGGGCGCCCGCGACCGCGTGCACGCCGTGCTCCTGGCGCAGGAACTGAACCTGGTGTAACGGTATCCGCCTTTCGGACTATCACTCCGGGCAGAGGCGCCGTCCTCCGGGCACAGCAGAGTTATGCCCTGCGACCGGTCCCGCAGGCAGATGTCCCATTCCTCCCGCCGGGTTACGCTGGCTTCAGACTGTGGCTTGCCAGCCCTGTGGCTGTGCATCGCCCTGGCGAGGAGGAACCGGCATGACGCAGAATCGCTCTTGCACCCTGGTCGTCGACGGAGGGGTCGACCTGCCCGAGGAGCTGGTCGCGCAGTACGGCATTCAGGTTGTTCCGCTCACGGTTCACTTCGGCGACGAGAGCTACCAGAGCGGCGTGACCATCACTCCCGCCGAGTTCTACCGGCGGCTCAGGGAGCGGGGTGAGTTCCCCACCACTTCGCAGCCTTCCGTGGGCGACTACGTGGAGGCTTACCGGCGCGCGGGTGAGGCGGGCCTGCCCATCCTGTCGCTGCACCTGTCCAGCGGCCTCTCCGGCTCGTACAACGCCGCACGCACGGCGGCCTCGCTCCTTCCGCACCTGGACATCACCCTGGTGGACACGATGACCCTCTCGGGCGAGATGTCGCTCCAGGTGCTCGTGGCGGCCGAGATGGCGGAGCAGGGCTTCTCCATTCCGGAGATCTGCGACATGCTGCGGGCGGTGAACGAGCGGTCCCGCCTGTACTTCACCATCGAGAAACTGGACTACCTGCGCAAGGGTGGCCGGATGGGCCGGGTCGCCGCGGCGGTGGGCAGCCTGCTCGGCATCCGTCCCATCGTCACCGTCGACAAAGCCACGGGCACCTACGTGGCCGTCGCGAAGGCCCGGTCGTTCCGGCGGGCGGTGGAGGAACTGGCCCACCGCATCATCGCCGACGTCGGCGAGGGCAACGAGGTCAGCCTGATCGTGCTCGAGGGCCACTGCCCCGACGAGGTGGCTCACGCCGTGGCCCTGCTCCGGAGCCGGCTGAACGTCATCTGGTTCCAACACCTGCACGTCAACCCGAGCCTGGGTGCCCACGTGGGCCCCGGCGCCCTGGGTGTGGCCCACTTTCCCGGTCCGCTGCCGTTCGTGGGGCGCGACGTCGTCGCCGCCGACTAGCGGGCCTGCTCCTCACAATGCCGATGGCCGCCCTTCGCAGGGCGGCCGTTTTTCCATGCGCGAGTTCGGTGCTACAGTTCGTAGGTCTCGCCCGGCCGGAGCACCACGGGCTCGGTGCTGCCAGCGGCGCGCACCCGCTCCACGAAGTCGGAGGGGTCCTGCACCAGCAGCGGGAAGGTGCCCCAGTGCATGGGGATGACGACCTTGGGCTGAATCCACTGCACGGCGGTGGCAGCGTCTTCCGGACCCATCGTGAAGTGGTCGCCGATCGGCAGCAGGGCCACGTCGATTCCCGGGGCCTCGATCACGCCGTTCAGCAACTTCATGTCGCTGAAGAGGGCGGTGTCGCCCGCGTGGTAGATGCGCTTCCCCCCCAGGTGGATGACGAAGCCGCACGCGTGGCCACCCGTGTGCCCGAAGCCGTGGTACGCCAGCGTGACGCGCACCTGACCGAAGTCGAAGCGCTTCTTGCCGCCCAGAGCCATGCCCACCACCTCGACGCCCTGCTTTGCCAGCTCCTGCCCGGCCTCGAAGGTGGTGATGACGGTCGCACCGGTCCGGCGGGCGATCGCCACGGTGTCGCCTACGTGGTCATCGTGCATGTGCGTCACCAGGATGTACTTCGGGTGCAGGTCTGTCGCCTTCACGGGGCAGACCGGATTGCCCGTGATAAACGGGTCGATGAGCAGGTTCCACTCCCCTTCCACGATTTCGAATGCGGAGTGGCCCAGGTACCGGATTCGCACAAGATCGCCTCCTCTTTGGGTGGTTTTCGGAAGTAGTTTCCCCCGTAGCACCGTCAATACTGTACAGAGAAGGGTTTGAGGGATCATATATGGAAGGAACAGTACGAACATAACTTGAACACCGACAACGAATACCGTTACCGGCTGGGGGATCGAAACATGGTGCGCAGGGCGTGGTGGCTGGTCCTTACGTTGGCCGTGGTCATCGGAGCACAGTGGCTGCTGGCGCGCAGCCACGCCGACGTGAGGGTGGAGACGGAACGCCTGGCCGAAGCTCCCGTGCTGCACTTTGCCGCCGTGGGGGAGGCGCGCGGGGCTGTCGTCGTCCTGCACGACCTTGGCGGAAGCAAGGAGCTCATGCAGTGCTGGGGGTACGGCCTGGCCCGCCGCGGGTTTGATGCCTACGTACCGGACCTGCCGGGCCACGGAGAGCAGGTGGCGCCGCTGCCCCAGTGGGAGGCGGGCGCAGACGCCGCTCTAGGCGGATGGGTGAACCGCCTGGTAGCCGAACTCCTCGCGGACGGACGGGCCGAGCCGGGCAAGGTGGGGCTGCTGGGCCAAGGCCTCGGGGCGGACGCCGCACTCGCGGCGGTGCAGCGGCAGCCCGCCGTGGCGGCCACCATCCTCGTGTTCCCGTCTGAGCCGGGGACGACCGGGTCGCCCGATCGGCTCGTTCTGGCCGGAAATCCGGTTCCCGGCCTCTGTGATGAGAATGCCCTGGCTCAGGCGGCCGCCTGGCTGCACCAGCAGATGGGGACGGAGCCGCCTGCCGGAAGCGCGGCGCCTTCACCTCTGCCCTGGCTGCTCGTGAGCCTCGCCGGCGGGGTGGGCGCGCTGGCTGCCGCTTCGGGGCTCGTGCGACCGCGCCTTGCGCGCACCGGGTCCCGGACGCGGCCGACGGGGCTGGCCGCCGGGCTGGTGGCCGTCGCCGTCGCCCTGCTCAGCGCCGTGCTGGCCGCGGTTTACTGGCGGTTACCGCAGCTGGGTGTGGCGCTGTTGGACTACCTCCTACCATATTTCCTGGTCGCGGCGGCCGTTCTCCTGCTTTTCCGAACGCTCTGGCCGCGCGAATTCGGCGTGCCGCTCCTGCAGCCCGGCGAGCCTCTGCCGGCGGCTGTGATGCGGGGTGTTGCGGTGGCGTTGGCCTTCGTCGGCGCGGTGGTGCCCGTGATTCACCTGAACGTGACCCACTTCTTGCCCAATCAGCCCAGGCTCCTGCCGCTGGCGGCGGCCACGCTGGTTTTCTGGCTGTACGCCGTGCAGGTGGAGGGGCTGAAGCGCGCGGTGGCGGGCGGGCCATCGCCGGGCGGCCTGGCGCTGGGGCTCGGGGCCAAGCTGGTGATGGTGGCCACCTGGGTGGGGGCCGGCGTTCTGCCCCGTCCGCCGGCCCTCCTGGCCGCAGTCGCCCCCCGGCTGTTCGGGGCACTGGTCCTGCTGGAACTTGTCGACTGGGGGCTTGCCGCGATGCGTTTCTCGCCCGTGAGCATCGCACTGACCGAGGCCTTCATTCTGGGCTGGTCCGCAGCGGTGGTCCTGCCGCTGGTGTGACCCGGAAGTGCCCGGGGGGGTACAGAACCTGGCATGGACCTGTGCGCGTGGCGGGGTTATAATAACCCCGCCACTGATCTCCTTTCCGGGGGTGAGAGGGTTGCCTGAGGTTCTGCTGAAGCCGATCCGCCTCGGCGGCGGCGTGACGATCGAGCGCCCGCTGGCGCTGGCACCCATGGCCGGCGTGACCAACTGGCCCTTCCGCCGCCTGTGCAAGGAGCAGGGTTGCGGGCTGGTGGTCACGGAGTTCGTGAGCGACAAGGCGCTCCTCTACGACAGCCCGCGCACCAGGGAGATGATCCTCCTGCTGGACGACGAGCGCCCGGCAGGGGTGCAGCTCTTCGGCGCCGAGCCGGAGACGATGGCCCGGGCTGCCGTGCGGGTGGTGGAACTGGTCCGGCCGGACCTGATCGACATCAACATGGGCTGCCCGGCGCCGAAGGTCACGCGGGGCCGCGGCGGCTCTTCGCTCCTGAAAGAGCCGGAACTGGCTCAGGAAATCGTACGCCAGGTCGTGCGGGCCGTGGCGCCGGTGCCGGTGACGGTGAAGATGCGCATCGGCTGGGACGCGGCATCGATCAACGCCGTGGAGGTGGCCCGGCGGGTGGAGGAGGCCGGGGCCCAGATGATCACGGTGCACGGCCGCACCCGGCAGCAGCACTACTCCGGCCGGGCGGACTGGGACGTGATCGCCGCGGTGGCCCGCGCCGTTTCGATTCCCGTGCTGGGCAACGGCGATATCACCGACCCCCGGATCGCCGCAGAGCGGCTGCGCACCGCCTTTGTGGCGGGGCTGGCCATCGGCCGGGGGGCTTTGGGAAACCCCTGGATCTTCAGTCGGACGCTTCACTACCTGGAGACGGGGGAGCTGTTGCCGGAAGCCAACGCCCGGCAGCGCGTGGAGATGGCGCTGCGCCACCTCGACCTGATGATCGCCTACAAGGGAGAGTTTCTGGCGGCACGGGAGATGCGGAAGCATGCGGCCTGGTACCTGAAAGGTCTCTACGGCGCGGCGGAGGCCCGGGCCAACATCAACCGGGCGGAGCGTGCCGAGGAGATGCGCTCGCTGCTGCTCGGCTTCCTGGAGCGGCTGGAGAGGTCAGGCCGCACGGAGGTCGACCCGGAGGCCGTGGCGGCGGTCGACGAGGAATCGCCCACGTCGTGCGGGGCATGAGGGCAGCCAGGCGGCGCCGGAAGCGTCAGACAGTTAAGTTGACACTGCTGCACCGTCATACGTATAATAATCGTGCTACCGAAAGTAAGCACTGCGAGAAACCGGGGCCCGGCCGGCCGACGCCCGGCTTGCGGCGAACGGGCTCGTAGTGCTTCGTCGCAGCTTGGGGACAGGTTCCCGGGGTATACGGCGCCCGGCCCGGCTCGTATACATCCCTGACCACCGCTGGGTGCAGTCGTCTGGTGTAAAGGGGAGAGCCGAATGCCCGAGAAAGAGGTACTGCTATCGCTGGAAGGGTTGAAGCAGCTGGAGCAGGAGCTACTCTACCTCCGCACGGTGAAGCGTCTGGAAGTGGCGGAGCGGATCAAGCAGGCCCGGGAGTACGGCGACATCGCGGAGAACTCCGAGTACGAGGACGCCAAGAACGAGCAGGCCTTCATCGAGGGCCGCATCCTGGAGCTCGAGAAGATGCTCCGGAACGCCCGGGTGATCGACGAGCCCGTCGGCAACCACGACGTGGTGGTGGTGGGCAGCACCGTGGTCCTGCGCGACCTGGAGTACGGTGAGGAGTGTACGTACACCATCGTAGGCACCACGGAAGCGGACCCCTCCCAGCACCGCATCTCCAACGAGTCGCCGGTCGGGCGGGCGATCATGGGCCAGAAGGTGGGCACCGTCGTGGCTGTGGAAGCGCCCGACGGGGTGATCAAGTACGAGATCGTGGCGATCAAATAGCAGGGCGGGGGGCGAATGCCCCCCCGCTTCAGTCGCGCACCTCCTGACCCAGCCTGAGCTCGGGGCCGTCCTTCCGCTTCTGGCCCGGCGGCGGGTTCCGGGGTTCCGGCGCCTCCCACGGACGCACGGTGGCCTCGTATCGGGGGCTTTCGTCCGGCCCGGGCGAGTCCCTGAGATTCGCCTCGTAGGCCGACTGGCCCAGGTCGCCCGCCGTGGGACCCAGCTGTGGCTGCTTCAGGTCGTGGAGCGGCCTTGGCATGGCGATCGCCTCCCGCGCATAGTCTGCCCCGATTGCGCCCGGGCACGGCTTGGTAAGATCAGGGCGGCTGGCAGAAGGATCGGCGTTGACAAGCGGCGAGGCGGGCGGGTACAATAGCTAAGCGGCTGACGGGGCTGTAGCTCAGCTGGGAGAGCAGCGCCTTTGCAAGGCGAAGGTCGAGGGTTCGAATCCCTTCAGCTCCACCATGACGAATACCGTTGCACTGCGGATCGGGCGAAGCCCGGTCCGCTTTTTCGCGCTCCTCCGGCGGCGAGAAAAAGCGCCCCGGGCACCGCCGGTGGGCGGCGCCGGGGCCTGACGAGGACGGGGGAGACCGTTCCCGTCCCTCTCGGGTTGTGCGTTACTTGACAATCAGCTTGCCCTTCATGCCGGACTCGAGGTGACCGGGCACGTCGCAGATGATCTCGTGCTCGCCCTTCTGCGAGGCCCTCACCTCGATCACGCTCGACTGCCCGGCCGGAACCTGGCCGGAGTTCACGCCCAGGGCCGGGATGAGGAAGTTGTGGGCCACGGCGGGATCCTTGTTCACCAGGGTGATCTTCAGGGTGTCGCCCTCGTTCGCCTCCAGGACGTCCGGGACGAACGCCATCTCACCGTTCGGCCCCATCTCGACCGTGAGCTCCTTGACCTCGCCGCTCTTGCCGCCACAGGCGGTGAGCAGAACCAGAGACAGCAGACCGACCAGAAGAATCGTGGTAAGTTTCTTCATAGTTCCAGTTTCACTCCCCTTCCGTTCAACAGCATCATGCCAGACAGATGCGATTAGTCCAATAGGACGCGTAACGTAGTCGGTCTCTCGGATCATAGACCGAGTAGGGTCCCCGCCCTAAGTACTGCCATGCATGCAACTTTCGCCCCGACCATGCTACAATAGCGGCTGAAAACCCTGTCGTTACCCTCTTTTCTTAGAAGTGTGATAACTATAGCCTTGATGATACCACGGTGTCCTGACCCGCAGCAAGGTGTATTCGTGCTCACATTCACTACTTTGAGGTTGAACTTATCGATATAGTTTAACCAAACCGAGCGCAAAGCTTCCTGGGGGCGGTTATTTGGCACGTTTGGCACGCTCGTCATGGGCAGGCCTGGCCGTGGCGCTGGCCTTGCAGCTCCTGCTCCCCGCGAAGGCCGCGGCTGAGCACCTGAGTGGGGGCGCAAGCGACCTGATGGGCCTGTACGGCGGCAGCGCACTGCTGCTCGGCTTCACCGGTCTCCTCGGCGTGCTGGGCCTGGCGCCCCGCCGCTGGCGCTGGTTCGGCTACCGCTACGGCCGGTGGCTGCTGGGTCTGGGGCTCCTGGTGCTGCTGGGCGGGGGGTTCCACGCCAGCGTCGTCGGCACGGCGGAGCGGGAAACCGGCGACGTGGCCCTGGGGCGTCTGGCCACCCAGCAGCTCCTCGGCACCCTCACGGTCTTCGCCTCGTTCTGGGGGCTGGTCTACTACGCCGCCAGACGCTCCGGGGTGCTGAACATGGGCGAGTCGGTCAAGTACGCCATCCTGCGGAACGGCGACCCGCCCGAACCGACGGCGGCCCGGGTCGGGCGGCCGGGGGAGCAGCGGCTCATGTGGATTCCCGTCGCGGCGATGGGATTTCTGGCCTTCTTCTTCAGCGCAGGAGTCCTGATCACCTTACTCCGTCTGCCCTCTGGCGCAAGGCCCTAGCACGCGACCGCGCAGTCTGCAAAAGGGAGGAGAGAGATGATGTTCAGTGCTGTAGAAGGATCCGCAAGTCGGAACTTCTTCTACACCGCGGTCTTGTGGATGGCCATCGGGATGAGTTTCGGTCTCTTTGCGGCGGTGCTTCTGATCTTCCCTGACCTCGTGAAGGGCATCCCGGTGCTCGAGTACTTCACCTTTGGCCGTGTCCGTCCGGTGCACACCAACCTGGTGCTGTTTGGCTGGCTCAGCGGGGCCTACTTCGCAACGCTCTTTTACATGGTTCCTCGCCTCTCCGGCACCCCGCTCTGGAGCGAACGGCTGGGCAACTTCGCCGTGCTGTTCTACAACCTGCTGATGACCGCGTACGCCGTGACCCTTCTCATGGGCATGAACGCGGGCCGTGAGTACGCCGAGTCCACCTGGGTGCTGAAGGTCCTGACGGTCGTGCTGTTCGCTCTGGTCTTCTTCAACGTGATCATGACCTTCGCCAACCGCAAGGAGAAGGAGCTGTACGTCACCGCCTGGTACATGCTCGGCGCGGTGGCGACTGCGCCCGTGATCTACGTCGTGGGCAACCAGTTCCTGATGCCGACCAACCCCGTGACCGGCGTGAACGACGCGGTGATCAACTGGTTCTACGGCCACAACATCCTCGGCTACTGGTTCACCACCATCGGCGTCGGCGCCATCTACTACCTCCTGCCGAAGCTGACCGGCAACCCCATCTGGAGCCACAGGCTCTCCATGATCGGCTTCTGGATGCTCATGTTCGTCTACGGTCCCACGGGAGCCCACCACCTGGTCAACGGTCCGGTCCCGTACTGGCTGCAGACCATCTCCATCGCCTTCTCGGTCTGTCTGATCGTCCCGGTGTGGACGGTGCTCACCAACTTCTACGGCACGATGAACGGCCGCTGGGGCGCGCTGAAGGAATCGGTGCCGCTGAAGTTCCTGGTCTCCGCCATGGTGTTCTACTTCATCACCTGTTTCCAGGGTCCGATGCAGTCCCTGCGTTCGGTGAGCTCGATCGTCCACTTCACCAACTGGGTCGTGGGCCACGCACACCTCGCGCTGGTCGGCACCTTCTCGTTCATCATGTTCGCCACCATCTACTACGCCCTGCCCCGCCTGATTAACCGTGAAATCTGGTCGGCGAAGCTGATGGACTGGCATTTCTGGCTTTCGCTGATCGGCTTCACCCTCTTCTTCGTCTCGCTCACCATCGGTGGCCTCGTCCAGGGTTCCGACTGGGCGGCCAACCAGTCCGCCAACTTCATCGCCTCCGTCATCAACCAGCGGCCCTTCAACATCGCCCGGGCGGTCGGCGGCGCGATGATCCTGGGTGCCCAGCTCCTGTTCATCTACAACATCTTCAAGACTGCGACGGCCGGCAGCAGGCTCGGCGCCGGGCAGGCCGAGACCGGCTCCGCCGTGGCCGGCGTATAGCGAGGAGGCGGTGTGCGCATGGGCAACAAGTTCGAGAAGAGCGCTGCGCTGGTTGGTCTGGGCGCCTTCCTGCTCCTTACCTTCGCCGTGATCCTCACCGTGGCGTTGCCGCTGATGCAGGAGGAGCTTTACGCAGCCTCGCCCTCGTCGCCGCGCTACAAGGGGATGTACAACGACGGCAAGCCGATCAGCCCCCAGGTGGCTCGCGGCCGCGAGATCTACATCCGCGAGGGCTGCTTCTACTGCCACACCCAGCAGGTTCGCACGCTGCCCAACGACGCTGCCTTCCAGGCTCCTGCCGTCACCCTCAGCGACGGCACCGTGGTCGGCGGCCGGGCAACCCGCCCGGAGGACTACAGCAACGACAACCCGGTCTTGCTGGGCTCCCAGCGCACCGGACCCGACCTCAAGTACGTGGGTCACCGCCTGCCATCCAAGGAATGGCACATCGCCCACCTGATCGACCCGCGGTCCACCGAGCCCAACTCGATCATGCCGTCGTACGCCCACCTGCCGGCCGACGAGCTGGACGCCCTGGCCGAGTACCTGCTCACGCTGCGCGACTGGGCGGTTCCCGTCGAGACCCTGGCCAAGTATCCCGGGCCTGACATCCTGCAGGCGACCGACGACATCCTGCCCGACGAGTACCGCGGCCTCACCAACCCCTACAGCGTCGATGATGCTTCTGTCCTGGCCCGGGCCGAGGCGCTCATCGAGGCCAACGGCTGCCTGCAGTGCCACGGTCAGGACATGAGGGGCAGGGGGCCCGGGGACGACTGGCCTAACCCGCCGTACCCGACCGACTGGTACAAGGCTGCCGAGACCCACTCCGAGCAGTTCATCTTCTGGGTGATCTCGGAAGGCACTCTTCGGGAGGACGGCTCCGGCTCCGGCATGCCGGCCTGGCGTCTGAACGGCCTGTCGGAGGAGGACCGCTGGGCCCTGACCACCTACATCAAGTCGCTCGCCGGCAAGCAGTAGCGACGAAGGGGGGACCTCCCGGTGGATATCGAGTGGACGCGCTTTGCTGACCTGGCGCCCTCGAACGTCCTCCTGCTCCTGGTCGTGCTGCTCATCTGGGCCCTGATCATCGGGGGGATGTTCTGGGCCTTCAGGTCGGGCAGTGCGAGCATGGGTGAAGACGTGAAGTGGAAGTACGTCAAGGATGACGAACCAGTTTCGCACTGACGGAGGTGGAACCATGTCTGAGGAGAACCGGCCGCAGAGCGAGGAAGCACACCACCAGTCGCCTCCGGTTCCCAAGTTCCTGCTCCTGGTCTACGCCGTGATCGCCATCTTCTTTGTGTACTACATCGCTGGCAACCTGCGGTTTGGGCCGAACAGCCCCACTGGCTTCTAGGGCCGTGCTGACCCCCCTCGCCCGGGGCGAGGGGGGTCTCGCACCAGCGGAGGAGATGCAGATGAGAGACCGCCTTGGCAAGGTCAAGACTGTCCTCCGCCGCCGGCGGCGGGCCGTACAACTGACCGTTCTGGCCCTGCTGATTCTCGCACCGTTCGTGCACCTCTTCCGGTTTGACCTGCCCAGCATGTCGCTGTACCTCTTCGGCACGCGCCTCTGGGTGAAGCACGTCTTCGTCTTCCTGCTGCTCCTGGTGACGGTGATCTACGCCATCATCGCCGCCAGCCTGCTGTTCGGGCGGGTCTTCTGCGGCTGGGTCTGCCCGCAGAACCTGTTCAACGAGCTGACCCGCACCTGGGACCGGCGCCTGGGCCGGGCCGGCAGCATCCTGCTCTCGGTGGCCATCAGCCTCTTCGGCGGGTTCGTGGTGTGGAGCTACTTCCATGACGGCGTCGCCCTTCTGCGGGAGTACCGGAGTGGTCAGGTGCCCCTGGTCCCCACGGCCTTCATCGCCTTCTTCGGACTGTTCTTCACGGGGGCCATGGCGTGGTGGCGGACCTCCGTCTGCCGCGTGGTCTGCCCGTACGGGCACCTGCAGTCCATCATCTCCAACCCTGACACGATGCACCTGCAGGTGTTCAACCTCCCCGGCAACCGCGACATTTGCGCCACCTGCGGGCTCTGCGCCGAAATCTGCCACATGGGCGTGGACCCGCGCACGACGGAGCAGAAGCACTGCGTTGTCTGCGGCGACTGCCTGGACGCCTGTGCGCTGGTTTCGGGGGCCCGGAAGGTGCCGCGGGTACTCAACTTCACCATCGGCTCGGGCGAGCGGGCGGTGGCCCTGCGGGAGCGGGGGCAGCTGTGGCAGAACGTGCGCCGCCTGGCGCCCCGGCTCCTCCTGCCGCTTACGCTCACCGTGGCGCTGGGCGGGCTTTCGGCCTACTTCCTGGTCCACCGGCCGCTAGTTGACCTGGTGGTGGCCAAGGACCACCGGCTGGCGCTGGCTGCGGGCAGTCCGGTGAGCAGCGGCGCCGTGATGGCCGTCTCCGTCATCAACCTGTCGGAGCAGCCGGACCGCTTCCACCTGGAGGTGGAGGGGCTGCCGGAGTACTGGGCCACCCTCGAGCAGTCCACCGTAGAGCTGGGTCCCGGGGAACGTGCCCTGGTGCGGCTGCGAGTGCATCCCACCGAACGGAAGGTTGGCTCGCACCGCTTCACGGTGCGCGTGGTGGCGGAGCAGAGCGGTGCGGAGGCGAGCTTCGAGACCGTGCACGTGGTGTACTGAGGCCGGTTCGCGCTTGGGCCTAAAGTTCGCTAAAAAAGAGGAATACGAGAAAGCGCAAAGAACCATACATTTTCCAGACCGTCGGCGCCGATCGGGTCAGGTGAGGTGGCCGGTGCCCCACCGGCCACCCCCTTGCACGGATGTTGCCATATTTTTGTATTGATAATGATAACCATATTCCGTTATAATGACGTTTGTTGGAAACAGTGCGACTGATCGGACGTCTGGCGTCTGCTTGCCGATACAGGGGAGGTGCTGATTCGGTGGGTCTTTGGTCCAGGTTCAAGAACACGACGTTGTACAAGTCGATCTACCGGAACGAATACCCCGATACTCCGCGCAACCAGGTGCTGGTGATCCTCAACAGCGTGGTGCTGCATCTGCACCCGGTGAAGGTGCCGCGGCGCGCCGTGCGGATGAGCTATACGTGGGGGCTCGGCGGCCTGTCGCTGCTCATGTTCCTGATCCTCACCGTGACGGGCGTGTGGCTGATGTTCTACTACGTGCCCTCCGTGCCCGGCGCATACGAATCGATGAAGGCGCTGGAGACCGACGTCATCTTCGGCCCGTTCGCCCGCAACCTCCACCGCTGGGCCGCCCACGGCATGGTCCTCGCGGTGTGGCTGCACATGACGCGGGTCTTCTACACCGGTTCTTACAAGCCGCCCCGGGAGTTTAACTGGGTCATCGGCGTCGTCCTGTTCACCATCACCGTGCTGCTCTCATTCACTGGTTATCTCCTGCCCTGGGACCAGCTGGCTTACTGGGCGATCCAGGTGGGCTCCAACATGGCCCGGGTGACGCCGGTCGTCGGCAGCTACGTCCAGCGGGCGCTGCTGGACGGCTATGAGATCGGCCCGTCCACGCTGGTGCGCTGGTACACGCTCCACGTCATCCTGCTGCCGCTCGCCTGCATCGCACTGATGGCCGTTCACTTCTGGCGCATCCGCAAGGACGGCGGCATCTCGACGCCCATCCCGTACGAAGAGGAACAGGACGAGAGCCTGCCGGCGAGCGACGCCGAGGTCGCCGACTAGGGGGGAAGTCGCATGGCTGAGCAGACCGAGAAGTATCAGCAGACGGGACCGAAGGTGAGTCCCGGCCAGAAGGAAGAGCTGGTTTACACGTGGCCGTTTCTGGTCTCCATCGAGGCGATCATGGCCGTCACCATGATCCTCGCCCTGGCCCTCATGGCCACCTTCGTGGACGCACCGCTCCTCGACATGGCCAACCCCGATGAGACGCCTAACCCGGCGAAGGCGCCGTGGTACTTCCTGGGACTGCAGGAGCTCCTGCTCCACATGGACCCGGCCCTGGCCGGCGTGATCGTACCCGGGGCCTGCCTGGTCCTGCTGGCCACGATCCCCTACATTGACCGGGACCGGCGGGGGACCGGCATCTGGTTCTCCACGAAGAAGGGCGTGCCCATCACCGTCTTCTCTGCGGTCTACACGGCGGTGATCGAGATCGCCCTGGTGCTCGTGGACGAGGTGCTCCGGGTGAGCGGCATGGAGGAAGGTTCCCACGGCGTCTCCGCCACCGTCACGTGGCTCCTGACCGAGAAGGCCGGCTTCGCGACCGAGGCGGTCTCGTGGATCGGCTCGATCTTCATCCCGCTCTGCCTGATGATCGGCATCCCCTGGGTGCTGGCCGCCATCGTCAGGCGGCGCTACCAGGCCAACACCCGCGAGATCATGATCGCCCTCTACACTTTCTTCTTCACTTCCTTCCTCGTGCTCTCCGGGATCGGCACCTTTTTCCGGGGCGAGTCCATGCGGCTGGTCTGGCCGTGGGAGCTGCACGCTCCGCACTAGACCTGTCTCGCCCCGACGTGACAAACCGCTGGGAAAGGGTGAAACTCGATGGCCGCTGAGAACAAGGTGCGCGGCTCCGCGGCGGCGCCTCCGGCCCCTGCTGCCACCGGCGCAGGCATGAGCCGCCGGCAGTTCCTGCGCAGTTCCATGTTTGCCTCCATCGGCGCCATGTTCGGCCTCGCCGGAGCGGGCGGGGCGGGCATGTTCTGGCCGATCAAGCTCTCGGGCTTCGGCGGCATCGTTCCCGCCCCCGTCAAGGCCCATGAGATGAAGGTGGGCGACGTGGTCGCCGTGCGGGAGGGCAAGTACTACCTCACCCGCAGCGAGGACGGGCTGATGGCCCTCTACTGGCGCTGCGTGCACCTGGGCTGCACGGTTCCCTGGAACGCCGCCGAGGGCAAGTTCATGTGCCCGTGCCACGCCTCTGTGTACGACATCAACGGTCAGAACATCGCCGGCCCGGCGCCGCGTCCGCTGGACATGATGGCGATCACCATCCAGCCCGACGGCACGGTTCTGGTGGATACCGGCAAGATCACCGAGCGCAGGCACCACGACCCCAGCCACGCCGTCAAAATCTGAGCCGAGGGAGGGGCGGTAGCAAGGATGTTCGACCTCACCAGTCTGCTGGGCCAGGCCTCGTCCGTTTCCAGCCCCTGGTACCACGGGGTGCGAGTTTCAGAGGCGACCGAGCTCCTGATCGTCGTGGCCCTGTTCCTCGGCGTACTTGTAAGCGTGTACTTCATCCAGCGCTGGATCGGTGACTACTAGTCCGGTGCCCGGAAAGGAGCTCGACGGTTGTGCGTAACGAGAGAAAGTACAAGGTCATCACGCTGCTCTCGCTGGCGTTGGCCCTCCTGCTGCTGGGCACTGGCATTCGGGAGCCGTTCCGCATGGCGAATGCGGAGCGGCGGCAGCACGAGGAGTACGTGCTGAAGGGCGCCCAGCTCTACGCCGCGAACTGCGCGCAGTGCCACGGCCCTTACGGCGAGGGCGTGGTGGGCATGCCGCTCAACCGGGCTGACTACCGGTTGGATCCCGACTCGCCCGCGGGCCGCGACGTCTACCGCATGCTGTATGAGACCATCGCCATGGGCCGTGAAGGCAACGCCGACCACTACCAGTGGGTCAGGGTGAAGACGCCCGAGGGCAAGGACGCCTGGATGTCGTACACCGAGATGCCCGCCTGGCTGAAGGAGTACGGCGGTCACCTGGACGAGGAGGCCGTGAAGGCCCTGACCCTGTTCATCATGTACGACAAGTCCAACGGGGCGCAGTGGTACATGGTGGGCGACTCGACGAAGGCGCCGATTCCTTCGCCTGACCTGCAGCCTGACGATTCCGGCGAGATCCCGCTGCCCGACGCCGACGTCTCTCCCGAGGTGAACGCCACGGCCAAGGCGCTGCTCCGGGACTACACCAAGACTCAGTGCCTTACCTGCCACACCATCGGCGTCAAGGGCGGCAAGGCCGGCCCCGACCTGACCCGCCTGGGCTCCTGGGGCATCGACCAGGAGTTTCTGGAGGAATGGATCAAGCGGGCCAGCGGGACCAACGCGATGCCCCACGACGAGCGGATGCCCATCTACTGGCGTGAGAACCGCGCCATCACCACCACCGAGATCGACCTGAGCAAGAAGACGGTCTCCGAGGGGCCGTACTACATGCCCGCCTTCGAGGGCCGGCTGACCGACGAGGAGATCGCCATCATCGCGGAGTACCTGCTGGGGCTGAAGTAAGGCCTGAAGACGGGGGTGAGCAGGTGCGGCCATACCTGACAGCGCTGCTGGTCATCGCCTTCCTGGTGGGGAGCCTGTTCCGGGCATCGGAGCTCACGGGCATGCGCATCTGGAACATGTTCGCCACGTTTGGCATCTTCCTGTTCGGCGTGGTCGGCTCACTGGCCCTCACCCGTCTCCAGCAGCGGTCGGGCATCCGAAGTGTGCAGGAGGCCCTGAAGGCCCTGGAGCCCGAGTGGGTCATCACCGACTGGTCACACGCGGCCGCCGAGCGCCCTGACTATCTGCTGGTGGGGCCGGGCGGCATCCTGGCGGTGTGTGTGGAGGACTCGCCCCGGGCGCTGTCGGCTGCCCGCACGCGGAGGCAGGTGGCGGCCGCTGCTGTCCGGACCCTCCGGGCGGCGGACTGGGTGTGCAGGAGGCTCGCCGAACTGGACGCAGGCCACCTGCCCGTGCGGCCCGTACTGCTGCTTTCCCGACTGCGGGCGCTCCCCGAATACAGCCAGGAGGGCGTGCCGGTCCTCAACCCGGAGGGACTCGCGGCGTTCGTGGGCGCCCTCGCACCGGCGCCCACCGTGAGCCGCCCGTTGCGTTACCGGCTTACGCGCCGCCTGCGGGAAGAAGCCCTGCCCGAGACCGGCTAGCCGTACCCCCAAAGGAGGGAAAAGCGTGCCCCACTTCATCAACGAGAAGTGCATCGGCTGCACCGCCTGCGTGGCCGTCTGCCCCACCGAGGCCATCAGCGGGGAGCGGAAGCAGATACACTATATCGACCCGAAGCTTTGCATTGACTGCGACGCCTGCGTGCGCAGCTGCCCGGTGATGGCGATCGCGGACGAGTTCGGCGTCTACAAGCCCCGCATCGCCAAGCGGGCCGACTGGCCGAAGCCGGTCATCGACCCCGTCTCGTGCTCGGGGTGCGACTTCTGCGTGGAGATCTGCCCGTTTAACTGCCTCGAGTTGGCGGGCGAGGGCCCGTTCTTCGGCACGGCGGTGCTGGTGCGGCCCCAGGCCTGCGTCGGCTGCCGGGAGTGCGAGGAGGTCTGCGCCAAGGGTGCGATCATCGTCATGACGCCCGGCGAGGTGCACCCCATCGCCGCCGCCGAGGGCCGCGCGTGAGGCGGGCGCTACAGGTGAGGGAGCCCTTCGTTCCGGGCTCCCTCTTCTCGTCCCCGGGCTGAGGGGGCTGGGCCTCCCCCCGGGAGGGCCGGGAAGGCACGTGTAGCGGAGAAGGGATGGTGGCAAAGTATCTAAGGTGAGCGGTAGCGCTTTCGGACAAGATTGCAGGCAGCAGAAGGAGAGACCTGCGGGCGGGTCGAAATTGCAACTGCATCGGGGATGAGTTTTCAGACGTGGGAGGGCCTCGCTCTGGCTCGACTCCGATGACGTGGGTTGCCTGAATCGCAGCGGGTTGTCCGGCGCCCAGCCTTTGGGAAGCGCACCTTTGTGGTGCGCCGAGCCCCTTGTAGCCGACACGCAAGTCCGAATCGTATTGCCTGGGGCCCCCGGCTGAGCGCAGTTCCATCAACCGTTGAGGAGGAGATGGAGTTTGAGAAGATTTGCTGTCGACAAGGTGCGGAACCTGGCCCTCATCGCCCACAGCGGCGCGGGGAAGACATCGCTCGCCGAGGCCATGCTCTACAACGCCGGCGTTACGGACCGGCTTGGGCGCGTTGACGAGGGCAATACGGTTATGGACTATGACCCCGAGGAGATCCGGCGGAAGGTCTCCATTTCCATGGGCATCGCGCCGCTGGAGTGGAAGGGCCTGAAGTTCAATGTGCTGGATACTCCGGGGTATTTTGATTTTGTCGGCGAGGTCAAGGCCGCCCTGCGGGTGGTCGAGACCGCCATCCTGCTGGTCGACGCCGTGGCCGGCGTCGAGGTGGGCGCGGAACTCACGTATGAACACGCGGTGAAGGCCGGCGTCTCCCGCCTGATCGTCATCAACAAGATGGACCGGGAGAACGCCAACTTCCAGAAGACCCTGGAGGCGCTGGAGGGCGCCTTCGGGCGGCCCGTGGTCCCGTTCCAGCTGCCGATCGGGTCCGAGGCCAGCTTCAAGGGCGTCGTGGACGTCGTCGCCCGGAAGGCTTACGTGTTCTCCGGCAAGACCGTGAAGGAGGAGGCCGTCCCCGCCGAACTCGAGGGTCAGATCGGCGAAATCCGCGACAAGCTGATGGAGCTGGCGGCCGAGGCCGATGACGAGCTGACGATGAAGTTCCTCGAAGAGGGCGAGCTCTCGCAGGAGGAGATGGAGCGGGGGCTCCGCCTGGGCGTGCACAAGGGCGACATCGTGCCGGTCCTCGTGGCTGCGGCCTCCAAGAACATCGGCATCAGCACGCTGATGGACGCCATCGCCACGTATGCGCCGTCGCCGGCGGACCGCGGCGATCTGGTGGGCAAGACCCCGGACGGCGAGCCGGTGAGCCGGCCGATCGGTGAGGACCAGCCTGTCAGCGCCCTGGTGTTCAAGACGACGGCAGACCCGTTCGTCGGCCGCATGACGGTCATGCGGGTCTTCAACGGCAAGATCACCAGCGATCAGACGGTGTACAACCTGACGCGCGGCCGCACCGAGCGCATCGGCAACATCTTCATCCCCAAGGGCAAGGGCCAGGAGCCGGTAACCGAGGCAGGCCCGGGCGACATCATCGCCGTCGCCAAGCTGGCCGTCACCCAGACCAACGACACCCTGGGTGAGGAGGCCAACCCGCTGCTGCTCGATCCCGTGGACTTCCCGACGCCGGTCTACTCGGTCGCGGTCCACCCGAAGACCAAGGGCGATGAGGAGAAGATCGGCTCGGGCCTGCAGCGCCTGGCCGAGGAGGATGCCACCTTCACCGTCCGGCGCGACCCGGTGACCTCCGAGACCATTATCTCCGGCCTGGGCGAGACCCACGTCGACGTGATGATCGAGCGGCTGAAGCGCAAGTTCGGCGTCGAGGCCGTGCTCACCGAGCCGAAGGTCGCCTACAAGGAGACCATCAAGGGCAAGGCCCAGGGCGAGTACAAGCACAAGAAGCAGACCGGCGGCCGCGGCCAGTACGGTCACTGCAAGATCGAGATCGAGCCGCTGTACGACGGGGAGTACGAGTTCGTCGACAAGATCTTCGCGGGCGCCATTCCGCTCAACTTCCGCCCGGCCGTGGACAAGGGCGTGCAGGAGACCATGGCCGATGGCGTGCTGGCCGGCTACCCCGTGACCGGCGTGCGCTGCACGCTGCTTGACGGCTCCTACCACGAGGTCGACTCCTCGGAAATGGCCTTCAAGATCGCCGCCCGCAACGCGTTCAAGCAGGCCTTCATGAACGCCAAGCCGGTCCTCCTGGAGCCGATCATGAAGCTGGAAGTCGTGGTGCCCGAGGCGTACATGGGCGACATCATGGGCGACCTGAACAAGAAGCGCGGCCGCATCGCCGGCATGGAGCCCATCGGCGGGGGCAAGCAGGTCATCCGGGCCATGGTGCCGCTGGCCGAACTGCACCGGTACGCCATCGACCTGCGCTCGATGACCCAGGGGCGCGGCCAGTTCACGATGGAGTTCGACCACTACGAGGAGGTCCCGGCCCAGGTCGCCAAGGCCGTTATCGAGGCGTCCGCGGCCAACCGCAAGGAGGAGGCGGAGTAGGCCTCCCGATCCTTCCACCGAAGGAGATCAACGAAGCTCGCCTGCCGCACGGGCAGGCGAGCTTTTCCTTCTCACTGGCGGCCGCCGGTCTCCGGCTCCCCGGCGAGGTGCGGGTGGTTCGGTGCCGCCTGCGCATTCCGCATGTCGCCCTTGCGGGCCATCCGCTGCTTACGCAGATCCTCCCGCTCGATCCAGACCAGCCCCTCGGTGGGCACCTCAGGGTCGACCTCGCCCCGCACCGCCCTGTCGGTGAGGTGGTGGCCGGCCGCGTGGGTTCCGGTGACCGTGGTCCGGACGCTTTCGTGGCGGTTCTTACGCTCGGGCATCGCCATCTCCCCCTCGGTGCATAGCCTGCCCGCCGACCGGGCGTTCCATGTCCTGCACCGGAAGGGCCGTGCGCGCCGCGACCCGGTGCGGGGGCGGGGACGGTCGCCGCGAAGGCCAGAGTGTACTTTGCCTTCCCGGGGGAGAACAGTAAGATAGGGTTGAACGGGCCCCAGAGAGGAGTTTGGGAATGGCGGTTGTTCAGCTGGCTCGGGGGCGCCACCGGCGCATTCAGGAAGGGCACCCCTGGGTGTTTCGGGACGACGTGGAGGAAGTGCGGGGCGAGGTGACGCCGGGGGACGTAGTGTCCGTCGTCGATTTCCGCGGGCGCTTCCTCGGCAAGGGGTACATCAACCCGCGCTCCCAGATTATCGTGCGCATGCTGACGAACCGGGACGAGCCCATCGACCGGGACTTCTTCCGGCGCAGGCTGGAGCGGGCCTGGGCGTACCGCCAGCGGGTCCTGTCGGACACGGGCGCCTGCCGTGTGGTCTTCGGCGAGGCCGACTTCCTGCCAGGACTCATCGTGGACAAGTTCGGGTCCGTACTGGTGGTGCAGACCCTTGCGCTGGGCATCGACCGCTGGCTGCCGGACATCGTGGACATCCTCGACGATCTGCTGCACCCCCGGGGCATCTACGAGCGCAACGACGTACCGGTGCGGCACCTGGAGGGCCTGGAGGAGCGCAAGGGCTACCTGCGGGGCGAGTTCGATCCGCGCCTTACCATCGTGGAGAACGGGCTCGAGATCGCGGTGGACGTGGCCGAGGGGCAGAAGACCGGCTACTTCCTCGACCAGCGGGAGAACCGCCGGGCGGTCCGCCCCTACGCGGCCGGCGGGCGCGTGCTGGACTGCTTCTGCAACGTGGGCGGGTTCGCCCTGAACGCCGCCGCGGGCGGTGCGCGGGAGGTCGTCGCTGTCGATGTCTCGGAGCAGGCCCTGGCCGCTGCGCAGGAGAACGCGGTTCGCAACGGCCTGAGCGACAGAATCCGCTTTGTGGCGGGCAACGCGTTCGACATCTTGCGCCAGATGGAAGCGAACCGGGAGCGATTCGACCTGATCATCCTCGATCCGCCAGCCTTCGCCAAGAACCGGGCGGCCCTCGAGGGGGCGGTGCGCGGTTACAAGGAGATCAACCTGCGGGCCCTGCGGATGCTCTCGGAGGGCGGGTTCCTCGTCACCTGCTCGTGCTCGTACCACATGACCCCCGACCTCTTCAAGGCGGTGGTGGCCGATGCCGCCCTGGACGCCCGCCGCCGGCTGCGCCTGGTGGAGGAGCGGGCGCAGGCTCCGGACCATCCCATTCTGGTGGGATACGACGAGAGCCACTACCTCAAGTGCCACATTTACGAGGTGGTCTGACGGCCGCGGCGCAAACCTCCGCCGGATCAGGCGCATAAACGTCAAATAACATCAAATCAGGTCTCCGCGGGAGTGCGGCGGGGAAAACTGAGGCTTGTCGGACGAATGCCGTGTCAGATGGTGCTTGCGCGTTCTCCGGTAAGCGGCTAAAGTGGTAGGCAGAAAGGTCAAATAAAGTCAAGGAGGGAGAGCGGCCGTGGCCAATCTGGCAGACGAGATCGAACGGTACCTCAAAGATCTCCTCCGCAGGTCTGAGACCCTGGAGGTCCAGCGGGCCATGCTGGCCGCCCGATTTGCCTGCGCACCGTCGCAGATTAACTACGTGCTGTCGACCCGGTTTACCCCGGAGCGAGGTTATATTGTGGAGAGCCGCCGGGGTGGCGGCGGCTACATCCGCATCATCCGACTCAAAATCGAGCGCGTCGAGGACTTGCAGGAACTGATCCAGCGGCAGATCGGCGACGCCATCACGCAAGACGAGGCCCTCGACATCGTCGCCCGCCTGTTCGAGCAGGGGATCATCAACGAGCGGGAGGCGGCGATCATGCAGGCAGCCCTCAGGCGGGAGGCGCTGCGTCTTGACCTGCCCGCCCGTGACATGGTGCGCGCCGACCTTCTGCGCGCCATGCTCATGGCGATCCTGCGCTTCTAAGGAGGTGGGTGGTCATGCTGTGCCAACGGTGTGGCCAGCGCGAGGCGACGGTGCATCAGACCGTGGTGACCAATGGCGTGAAGCAGGAGTCCCATCTGTGCGTGGAGTGTGCCCGGGAGGTCGGCGCCATCGCCGATTTCTCCTTCCCGAACCTGTCCATCCAGCACCTGCTGAGCTCCTTCCTCGGGCAGGCGCTGCAGGGGCCGGGGGCCCCGAAAGCGCAGCTGAAGGCTGAGCCGACCTGCCGGTACTGCGGCATGACGTACAGCCAGTTTGCCCAGGCCGGTGTGCTGGGCTGCGCCCGGTGCTACCAGGAGATGGAGCAGCAGCTCCTGCCGCTGATCAAGCGGATCCAGGGCACCACTGCCCACAGCGGCAAAGTGCCGAAGCGAACCGGCGGCATCGCCCGCAAGCGGCGCGACCTGGCGGCGCTGCGGACCCAGCTGCAGGCCGCGGTGCAGAGCGAGAGGTACGAGGAGGCGGCCCGCCTGCGTGACCAGATTCGCGCACTGGAGGCCGAGATCGCTGCCGGAGGTGAGGACCGTGGGCTGGAGTGAGCTGGTGACGCGGGCTTCGAGCCGGTGGACCGAGGGCACGGGACCCCACCCGGAAGTGGTGCTCTCCTCCCGCATCCGGCTGGCGCGCAACCTGTATGACCTGCCCTTCCCGCAGCGCATGTCGGACGCCGACACGGAGAAGCTCCTCAAGGCGGCCGAGGAGGGCGTGCGGGAGATCAACCTGGTCGGCTTCCCGTCCAAGGTGACCCTCTACCGGCTGGGCGGCACGACGCCGCTCGACCGGCAGGTGTTGGTCGACAAGCACCTGATCAGCCCCCAGCAGGCCAAGGACGCGGCGACCAAGGCGGTGGCCATCTCCGACGACGAGTCGATCTCGATCATGGTCAACGAGGAGGACCACCTGCGCATCCAGGTTCTGACGCCGGGCCTGCAGCTTCAGGAGGCCTGGCGGACCGCGTCGCAGGTGGACGATGCCCTGGAGCAGCGCCTTCAGTACGCCTTCGACGAGCAGCTCGGCTACCTTACGGCCTGCCCGACCAACGTGGGCACGGGCCTCCGGGCCTCGGTGATGATGCACCTGCCCGCCCTGGTACTGACCCAGCAGGCCGGGCGGCTGTTCCACAACCTGTCCCAGCTGGGACTGGTGGTGCGGGGCCTCTACGGCGAGGGCACCGAGGCGGCTGGCCACATCTTCCAGATTTCGAACCAGACGTCCCTGGGCAAGGCGGAGGAGGAGATCATCTCCAACCTCGAGGCCATCGCCCGGACGGTGATCGATACCGAGGCACAGGCCCGGCAGCACCTGTACCGCGAGATGCGGCTGCAGATCGAGGACCGGGTCTCCCGGGCCTACGGGCTCCTTTCCAACGCGCGGGTGATCACGTCGGAGGAGGCGATGCGGCTCCTCTCCGATGTGCGGCTCGGCGTGGCTCTGGGGGTGCTGCCCGCCATCAGCTACCGCACGCTGAATGAACTCATGATCGCGATGCAGCCGGCGTTCCTGCAGCGGGCGGAAGGACGGGAACTGAACCCGCTGGAGCGCGACGTGAAGCGGGCGGCGCTCATCCGGTCGCAACTGGCGGCCTGATCGTGCCGTATCGGCGCGCCGCGCGCGACGGACCCAAACGGTGAGACCACGGGATTTCGGCTCCCGCCGCAGGCCGTACGGGCGGCGCCGATCGGGACTGATCGTCTGCACGTACCGTTCAGCTTCGGCTTCATGTGCAAGACAGTGTAGCGTGTCGGTTCGTGTCCCCTGATTGCCGTGTGTGCTGTTCGGTCTTGGGTACGGCGAGGCACCGTGTACCATATTGGGTCTGATTCCATGGTAGGCAGTGCACACCGAGCGGACGCGGAATAGACAGGAGGATAGGGGGTAAGTCACGCATGTTCAGCCGCTATACCGAACGGGCCCAGCGCGTGATCGTGCTGGCCCAGGATGAGGCCCGGCGTTTGAACTATGACTATGTGGGTACGGAACATCTGCTCCTGGGGCTGATTCGGGAGGGCGAGGGCATCGCCGCCAAGGCGCTGCAGTCGCTGGGGATTCAGCTGGAGCAGGTCCGGGCCGAGGTCGAGAAGATGATCGGCAAGGGCTCCGCCTCCACCCGGGGCGAGATCGGCTTCACGCCCCGGGCCAAGAAGGTGATGGTGGAGCTGGCGATCGAGGAGGCGCGCCTCCTGGGCCACAACTACGTGGGCACCGAGCACATCCTCCTGGGCCTGATCCGGGAGGGTGAGGGCGTCGCGGCGCAGGTGCTGCAGAACCTGGGGGCCGACCTGGACCGGGTGCGGAACCAGGTGATCCACCTGCTCGGCGGGGTGCCCAACCCGCCCTCGGGTTCGGTTTCCCCGGGTGTGGCCAAGGCCAAGGGGCCGAAGACCAGCACGTCCACGCTCGACCAGTTCGGCCGCGACCTGAACCAGATGGCGCGCGACGGCAAGCTCGACCCCGTGATCGGCCGGGAAAAGGAGATCGAGCGGGTCATCCAGATTCTCTCCCGCCGCACCAAGAACAACCCGGTCCTGATTGGCGAGCCCGGCGTGGGCAAGACCGCCATCGCCGAGGGGCTGGCCCAGCGGATCGCGGAAGGGCGCGTTCCGGAGATCCTGAAGGATAAGCGGGTCGTGGCCCTGGACCTCGCGTCGCTGGTGGCCGGCTCCAAGTACCGGGGCGAGTTCGAGGAGCGGCTGAAGAAGGTGATGGAGGAGATCCGCAACGCGGGCAACATCATCCTCTTCATCGACGAGCTGCACACCATCATCGGCGCCGGCGCGGCTGAGGGCGCCATCGACGCTTCCAACATCCTCAAGCCGGCCCTGGCCCGCGGCGAGCTGCAGGCCATCGGTGCGACCACCATCGACGAGTACCGCAAGCACGTCGAAAAGGACGCCGCCCTGGAGCGGCGCTTCCAGCCGGTAATGGTCGACGAGCCGTCCCCGGAGGACACCATCAAGATCCTGAAGGGCCTGCGGGACCGCTATGAGGCCCACCACCGGGTGGAGATCACCGACGCCGCCATCGAGGCCGCAGTGCGGCTCTCCGACCGCTATGTGACCGACCGGTTCCTGCCCGACAAGGCCGTGGACCTCATCGACGAGGCCGCCTCCCGCGTGCGCCTGTCCACCTTCGTGGCCCCGCCCAACCTGAAGGAGCTGGAGGACAAGCTGGAGGAGGTGCGCAAGGAGAAGGAGGCCGCCGTCCAGGGGCAGGAGTTCGAGAAGGCCGCCCGGCTGCGGGACAAGGAGACCAAGCTGAAGGAGGAGCTGGAGCGGCTCAAGAACGAGTGGCAGCAGAAGAAGGTGACCTCGAAGTCGGTGGTGACCGAGGACGACATCGCCACCATCGTCTCGCAGTGGACCGGCATCCCGGCCGCGAAGCTGACGGTGGATGAGTCGAAGCGCCTGCTGAACCTCGAGAACATCCTGCACGAGAAGGTGGTGGGCCAGGACGAGGCGGTGGCCGCGGTCGCCCGGGCGATCCGGCGGGCCCGCTCCGGCCTGAAGGATCCCAAGCGGCCGATCGGCTCGTTCATCTTCCTCGGGCCCACCGGCACCGGCAAGACGCATCTGGCCCGGGCCCTGGCCGAGGCCCTGTTCGGGGACGAGGACGCGATGATCCGCATCGACATGTCGGAGTATATGGAGCGGCATACCACCTCCCGCCTCGTGGGCGCCCCGCCCGGATACGTGGGCTACGACGAGGGCGGCCAGCTGACCGAGGCCGTTCGGCGCCGGCCCTACTCGGTGGTGCTGCTGGACGAGATCGAGAAGGCGCACCCCGAGGTGTTCAACATCCTGCTACAGGTGCTGGAGGACGGCCGGCTGACGGACTCGAAGGGCCGCACCGTCGACTTCCGCAACACCGTGATCATCATGACGTCCAACGCCGGCGCCCAGGTCATCCGCGGCGACAAGCAGCTGGGCTTCACCGTGCAGGAGGACGAACAGGGCCAGTACGAGCGGATGAAGAGCCGGGTCATGGACGAGGTGAAGCGGCTGTTCCGGCCCGAGTTCATCAACCGTCTGGACGAGATCATCATCTTCCACAACCTGAACAAGGATCACCTGAAGCAGATCGTCCGCCTCGAGGTGAAGAAGGTCGCCGACCGGCTGAAGGAGCAGGGCGTCACCATGACCATCACCGACGCCGCCCTGGAGAAGCTGGTCGCGGAGGGGTACGACCAGCACTACGGCGCCAGGCCGCTGCGCAGGGCGATTCAGCGGCTGGTGGAGGACCCGCTGGCGGAGGAGATGCTGGCTCACCCGCTGCAGTACGGCGAGCAGGTGCAGGTGGACGTGGACCAGGACGGCAAGATCGTCTTCCGGCGCACGGCCCCGTCGGCCGCGTCGGTGGGCGCCGTCGGCGAGGGCGGGCCGAAGGAGCAGTAAGACGACTGGCACGCGCAAGCCGGGGGAGGGCACACCTCCCCCGGCGTTTTTCGCGCGCCGGTCTTGCGGCGGCGGTGAGCATGCCGGAATCGCCCGGTGCGCACGCCCCCTGGGCGAAGGTGTTCCGCACATGTTCGGGCACCCCAGGTTGGAAAGGTATTCTTTCCAACGCGTCAAATATACGAACTAGTACCAATAGGAGGGGGAGATTCGTTCCATGTCGCTGAAGAACTTGTTCGCAGGTCGCTGGGGTGTCATCATCACCGGAATTGCGGTTGGCGTGCTGGCGCCCATTCTCGTGAAGCTGGGCAATCCGGGCAACATGGGGATCTGCGTGGCCTGTTTCAGCCGCGACATCGCCGGCGCCCTCGGGCTCCACCGGGCGGCGGCGGTGCAGTACATCCGGCCCGAGATCCCGGGCATGGTGCTCGGCGCGCTGGTCGCGGCGCTGGTCACAGGCGAGTGGCGGGCCCGGGGCGGCTCATCGCCGCTGGTGCGCTACATCATGGGCGTGATCGCCGCCATTGGCGCCCTGGTCTTCCTCGGCTGTCCGTGGCGGGCGTTCCTGCGGCTGGGCGGCGGTGACTGGAACGCCGCCGTGGGCATTCTTGGCTTCGTGGCCGGGATCTGGGCGGGCACCTTCTTCCTGCGCCGGGGCTACAGCCTGGGCAAGAGCCGGCCGATGGCCCCCGTGATGGGGTGGATCATGCCGGCCGCCATGGTGGGCCTCCTGGTCCTGCTGCTGGCCGCGCCGCTCTTCGGCCGCGATGCAGACGGCAACCCGGTTGGCCCCATCTTCTTCAGCACCACCGGCCCCGGGGCGCAGCACGCCGCCTGGTGGATCTCGCTGCTGGCCGCCCTCGTGATCGGCTTCCTGGGCCAGCGGAGCCGGTTCTGCTCGGTGGGCGCTTTCCGCAACCTCATCATGCTGCGTGACGGCAAGCTCTTCTCCGGCGTGGTGGCCCTCGTCGTGGCCGCCGCGGTGACCAACCTGGCTCTGGGGCAGTTCCACCCCGGCTTCGCCGGGCAGCCCATCGCCCACACCGACGGCCTGTGGAACTTCATGGGCATGCTGCTCTCCGGCCTCGCCTTCACGCTGGGCGGCGGCTGCCCGGGCCGGCAGCTCTTCCTCTCGGGCGAGGGCGACACGGACGCCGCGATCTTCATCTTCGGCCTCCTCACCGGAACGGCCCTGGCCCATAACTTCAACCTGGCCAGCTCCGCAGCGGGGCCCTCGCCCTATGGCCCGGCGGCGGTGCTGATCGGCCTGGCGATCGTGGTCATCTTCGGCTTCACCCTGCGGGACGTGGCGGAAGGAGAGGAACGGAGGCGGTCAGCGGCGTGAGCGATGACCTGATCTACCTGGACAACGCGGCCACCTCGTGGCCCAAGCCGCCAGAGGTCGGGCGGGCGATGGTCGAGTGCCTGGAGCGCGAGGCCGGCAACCCCGGCCGCTCGGGTCACCGGCTTTCGCTGGCCGCGGCCCGGCGGGTTTACGCCGTGCGGGAGGCCGTGGCGAAGCTCTTCAGCGCTCCTGATCCGGTCAGGGTGATCTTCACCCACAACGCGACCATGGCGGTGAACCTGGCGCTGGGCGGGCTCCTGGGGCCCGGGGACCGGGTGGTCTGCACGGGCATGGAGCACAATGCCGTGATGCGGCCGCTGCGTGACCTCGAAGAGCGCGGCATTGCCGTGGCCGTCGCCCCCTGCGATCCGGCGGGCCGCCTGGACCTGGAGGCGTTCGAGCGCACGGTGAATGCGGCCCCGACGAGGCTGGTGGTGCTGAACCACGCCAGCAACGTGACGGGGACCATCTGCCCCGTGGCCGAGGCCGCCGCGGTGGCCCGCCGGGCGGGCGCGCTGGTGCTCCTGGACGCGGCGCAGACCGCCGGTGCGGTGCCCATCCACATGGCCGCGCTGGGCGTGGACCTCGTGGCCTTCACCGGGCACAAGGGGCTGCTGGGCCCCTCCGGCACGGGCGGGCTGATCCTGGGCGAGCGGGTGAACGCGGCGGAGATGGTGCCTCTGCTCAAGGGCGGCACCGGCTCCCGCTCGGCACAGGAGCGGCAGCCGCCGGACCTGCCCGACCGTTTCGAGGCGGGCACCATCAACTTCGTCGGCATCGCCGGGCTGGGGGCGGGCCTGGACGCGCTGGCCGCCATGGGCGGCCCCGAGGCAGTGGGGCGGCACGAGCGGAACCTGGCGCAGCAGCTCTGGGACGGGCTTTCGTCCATCCCGGGCGTGCGGCTGTACGGGCCCGCAGACCCCGCCGAGCGGGTGGCCGTGGTCTCGTTCACCATCGACGGGCTGACCGTGTCGGCGATCGGCGCCCGGCTGGACGAGGAGTTCGGCGTGCTGGCCCGGGTCGGCCTCCACTGTGCCCCCGCGGCCCACCGGACCATCGGTACCTTTCCGACGGGGACGGTGCGGTTTTCCCCCGGGCCGTTCACCACCGAAGACCAGATCGCACGGGCCCTCGCAGCTGTGCGTACGATCGCGGAAAGGGCGTGAGGGCATGATCTTCGGCGTGGTCCTCTTCCACACGACATCGATGGCCTTGAAGGCGGAGAAGGCGCTGGCCGCGCAGGGGCTGGCCGTACGGCTGATCCCCACGCCGCGCCAGCTCTCCAGCGACTGCGGCTTCGCGCTGCGCTTCGACTGGGCGGAGCGGAGCAGCGTGGAGGAGATCCTGGAAGGCGCGCGAGTGGAGACGGCCGGGGTTCACCCCCTCGGGGAGTAGTTGGCAAACTCCCTCTTGACGAGCGCGCCGGCAGCGGCTAGAATGAGCTTCAATACGTAACCGCGATGAACGGGCAAAGTAGGCGGATCGATCTCCATCCAGGGAGGCGGCGCCGGCGACTGAGAGCGCGGCCTGGAGGTTCCCGCTGAAGTTCGCCCGGGAGCTGCCAGCTGAACGGCCGCACGCCCGTGCGGCGCCAGTAGGCCGGGCCGGGTTTCCCTCCGTTAGCGGGGAGCGGCGTCGAGGAACTTCTTCCTCCGCGCCTGCTGTCGAGCGGGCCGCCGTGGGCGGCTCATGAGGGTGGTACCACGGGAGCGAGGCTCTCGTCCCTTGCCGGGACGGGAGCCTTTTGAATTTCGGCAAGAGGAGGCGGATGAGCATGGCCGAAGGCCTGACTGCTGTGACGACGCGCTGGGGGGCTGACCGGTTTGCGGGCCTTGGGCTGGGCTCAGGCCGCCCGCTCATCATCGCGGGCCCGTGCAGCGTGGAGAGCGAGGAGCAGATTCTGGAGGCGGCCCGGGCGGTGAAGGCGGCGGGAGCGACGGCCCTGCGGGGCGGGGCGTTCAAGCCGCGCACCTCGCCGCGGTCGTTCCAGGGTCTGGGGGAGGAGGGGCTGCGGCTCCTGGCCCTGGCCCGGGAGGAGACCGGCCTGCCGGTGGTGACCGAGGTGATGGACACCGCCCAGATCGATCTGGTCGCCCGGTATGCCGACGTGCTCCAGGTGGGCTCCCGCAACATGCAGAACTTCGCCCTGCTGAAGCAGGTGGGACGGGCCGGGAAGCCGGTCCTGCTCAAGCGGGGGCTGAGCGCCACGCTGGACGAGTGGCTTGCCGCGGCGGAGTACATCATGGACTCCGGGAACGACCAGGTGATCCTCTGCGAGCGGGGCATCCGCACCTTTGAGACGTGCCCCCGCAACACGCTGGACCTGAGCACCGCCATCGTGGCGCGGGAACGGTCGGGGCTGCCCGTGATCATCGACCCGAGCCACGCCGCCGGGCGAAGGGACCTGATTCCGGCGCTCTCCCGGGCGGCCCTTGCCGCCGGGGTGGACGGGCTCATGATCGAGGTGCACCCGGACCCGGACCGGGCGCTCTCCGACGCCGCCCAACAGCTCGATCCGGGCGCATTCCGTGCCCTGATGCAGGATCTGGGCCTGCTTCCGGCCGCGGCCCTGGAGAGCCTCGCCGAATGCCGGCAGGAGATCGACCGGCTGGATGAGCAGCTGCTCGCCCTGCTATGCCGCCGCATGGAGGTCGCCCGCCGGGTGGGCCGGATCAAGGCCGGGACAGGCGTCCCCGTTTTCCAGGAGGAGCGGGAGCACGCCCTGCTGGACAGGCTGGTCCGGCAGGCCGGCCCGGCCCTGCGGGCCGAGGACGTGCGGGCCGTGTGGGAGGCCATCCTCGCCTGTTCACGGCGGCTCCAGGAGGAGTTGTAGTCGCCGTCTGTCATGCAAGCGGGAAGGCGCTCGCCGACTCACATCGGCGAGCGCCTTTACTATTTTACAATACTGCTACTTAACATTACTAAAACCAGCCGAACCCCGCAGGAAATACAGGCGACAAAGCGAATTCTTCGCCCAGGAGTTAATGAAAGCGCTACCATCTAGATTGGAAACAGATGTGTTGCGAAAGGCCGCACCACAGCTTTGCTGTAGCGCAAGGCCTTGCGCGGCATATGCTCGATTCCCGTGTGATGAGCGAATCTGGACTAAAGCGCTTTCAACCGTTTTCATGTGGGCGGGTGTATGCATTTGCCGCACCGATATGACGTGCTCGTGGTGGGGCGTCCCACCGTGGACCTCGTGTTCACGAACATCCCCAGCTGGCCGGCCCTGGGCCAGGAGGTCTACGCGGAGGGCTTCCTGGTGGCGGCCGGCGGGGCGTTCAACATGGTGGCCGCCCTTCACCGTCTGGGGTTCGCCGTCGGCATGGTGGGGGTGGTCGGCAACGACCCGTGGAGCCGGCTGGCCCTGTCCATCATGGAAGCCGAGGGCGTGTCGACCGAGCTCATCCGCATCCTACCGGAACCCTTGCCCTCAGTGAGCGTGTGCATGACGTATCAGGGGGACCGGGGCTTCGTGAGCTACGAGGAGAGGCGGCAGGTCTATGAAGACGCCTTCCGGAGCCACGCCCTGGCGGTGATCGGGCGGGTGGAGGCGCCGCTCCTGCACGCCTACCTGGGGCCCGACCTGCCCCTCTACAAGGCGGAGGCCGACAGGCGGGGCATGAGGCTCACGGTGGACACCGGGTGGGACGAGGCCTGGCTCAAGTCCAGCCGCATCTGGGAGCTGCTCCCCCTGCCTGACCTGGTGTTCGCCAACGAGGCGGAGGCCCGCGCCATCACCGGCGCCACCGACGCCTGCGCCGCCCTGCGGCGGCTGGGTGAGGCGGCCCGGTTTGTGGTCCTGAAGCGTGGGGCCGACGGTTCGTCGGCCATCGTGGACGGCGTCGAGTACCATGCCCCCACGCAACCGGTAGAAGTGGTGGATGCGACGGGCGCCGGCGACTGCTTCAACGCCGGGTTCCTTTACGGCTGGCGCAAGGGAATGTCGGTTACGGAGGCCCTCAACCTCGGCAACATCTGCGGCGGGCTGAACGTACAGCGGGCCGGGGGATACGCCGGAGCGCCGCGCGAGGCGGAACTGATCGCAGCCGCCGAGGCCGCAGGGATCACCGTTCCTAAGAGGAGGCACGAGAAATGAAGCTTGTCCTGCTGGGCGCCGGGATTCGGACGCCCCTGCTCGTGAGCGGGCTCATCCGCCGCCAGGAGTCTCTGCCGCTCACCGAGGTGGTGCTCTACGACGCAGACCCCCGCCGGCTGGAGACGATGGGCCGGTTCGTCGGACACCTGGCCGACCGCTGGGGCGCCCGCTTCAAGGTGACGTATGCCCATGACTTCCGGGAGGCGGCCCGGGGCGCGGCCTTCATCTTCAGCGCCATCCGAGTGGGCCAGGAAGAAGGCCGGATCCGGGACGAGGAGATCGCGCTGAAGCACGGCGTGCTCGGCCAGGAGACCACGGGCCCCGGCGGTTTCGCCATGGCCCTCCGGACCATCCCGGTGATGCTCGACTACGCCCGGGTCATCCGGGAGGTCGCCCCGCAGGCGTGGCTGATCAACTTCACGAACCCGTCGGGGCTGATCACCCAGGCGCTCACCACCTACTCCCCGGTGCGCGCCATCGGCATCTGCGATGCGCCCACCGCCATGAAGCGGAGCGTGGCCGCCTTCCTGGGCGTGCCGGCGGACCAGGTGTACCTGGAGTACTTCGGCCTCAACCACCTGGGCTGGATCCGCCGCGTGCTGGTGGACGGCGAGGACCGCATGCCCCACATCCTTGCACACTACGAGGAACTGGCCGCCCGCTACCCTGAGTGGGGCCTCTTCGAGCCGGACCTGGTCCGCATGTACGGGCTCCTGCCCAACGAGTACCTGTACTACTTCTACTACCGTGAGAAGGCGGTCGCCAACATCCTCGCCTCCGGCGGGACCCGCGGCCAGCAGGTGCTGAGCATCAACCGGCCTCTCTGGGCCAGCCTCGCCGAGCTGGTGGCCTCCGGCGACATGGACGCCGCCCTCCGGGCCTACGAGCAGGGTATCAACACCCGCAACGCCACCTACATGGCCCGGGAGTCCGGCCGCAAGGTGGAGGAAGCCGCTCCGGCCGAGGACGGGACCGTTTTCGAGGGCGAGGGGTACGAAGGGCTGGCGATGGCCGTGATGACCGCAGCCGTCCAGCGCCGCAAGGCCACCCTCATCCTCAACGTGCCCAACTGCGGGGCCCTGGACATCCTCCGGCGGGAGGACGTGGTGGAGGTCACCTCGCTGCTGGACGAACACGGTGCCCGGCCTCTGGCCCAGGATCCGGTGCCGCCGCAGGTGAGCCCGCTGATCACGGCCGTCAAGGCTTACGAGCGGCTCACGGTGCAGGCCGCCGTCGAGGGCTCCTACCAGCTTGCCGTGCAGGCGCTGGCCACCCATCCACTCGTCTCGTCGTACTCTCTGGCCCGTCAGCTGGTCGACGAGTACCTCGTTGCTCACAAACCCTTCCTGCCGCAGTTCGCCTGAGCACCACGTCATCGCAGCTGAAGTAAGGAGGTAGCTTGCATGCGTCGATGGGTTTCAGTGTTCCTGGGAATCACGTTGATCGCGGCTCTGGTGGGATGTTCCGGTCAATCGGGGACCAGCTCACAGCCCCAAGGCGGCTCGACCCAGGGAACGACCCAGCAGAGTGAGCAGGGGACTACATCCGGCACGGAACAGATCAAGCTGGTGTTCTGGGATACTAACAACTCGGGTGTGCTCAAGGACGTGGTGGAGCAGCTGGCGGCCGAGTTTGAGCAGCAGCATCCTGGCGTGAAGGTCGAGCACCGCGGCTGGACCACCGAGGAACTGCAGAAGAGCCTGCAGCGCGCGGTTTCCAGCGGCGAGGGCCCCGACATCGCGCAGATCAACAACGGCGAGTCCAGCATGGGCCCCATGGTCCGGGCCGGCCTCCTGGTGCCGATGGACCAGTATGACGAGAAGTACGGCTGGTCCAAGCGCATCGCCGCCGGCCTGCTGGCCCGCAACCGGTATACCGACGACGGCCAGACCTTCGGCACGGGCACCCTCTGGGGCGTCTCGCAGACGGGCGAGATCATCGGCTTCTACTACAACCGGCAGATCTTTGAGGAGAACGGCGTCTCCGTGCCCACCACCTTCGACGAGCTCGAGGCTGCCTTTGAGACCTTCAAGCAGAAGGGCGTCACGCCGATCGTGCTCGGCAACCTGGACAAGTGGCCGGCCATCCACGTATACGGCGACCTCCAGGGCGCCTACACCACGCTGGAGTACCTGGATCAGCTGATCTACCACCAGGGCAATCAGACCTGGGAGACCGACGACATTATCGTCCCGGCCCAGAAGCTCCAGGAGTGGGTTCAGAAGGGCTATCTGATGGAAAACTTCGCCGGTGTGGGTTATGATGACGCGTGGAAGATTTTCGCCAACGGCGGCGGCGCCACGCTGCTGGCCGGCAGCTGGCTCTCCGGCGACCTGGCCAAGGCGATGGGCGAGAACGTCGGCTTCTTCCTCATGCCCGACCGCGATCGCCCGACGGTGCACGTGGGGGGCGTCGGTCTGCCGTACGGCATCATCAAGACCACCAAGCACCAGGACCTGGCGGCCGAGTTCATCAACTTCCTGGTCTCCGACCGGGCCGTGGAACTCCTGATTGCGAACGAGACGCTGCCCGGCCTGCCCATCGGCGACGAGCACATCAAGGAAGGCACGCTGTCCGGCGACCTGTACCGGGCCTGGAACTATGCCAACCAGACCAACACCGTGGGTCACTACATGGACTGGGCCACGCCGACCTTCTATGACACGCTGACTGCGAGCCTGCAGGCGCTGATGGCCGGTGAGATGGATCCAGAAGGCTTCGCAAGGGAGTTGCAGCGTGACTATGCGGCGTTCCTCGCAACGAAGCAGTAAGTCAGGCGGGGCGGAGCCGGCGGCCGCCGGCTCCGCCCGCATCCCGGGCCGGTCCTCTGTCCTGGCGAGGCTGGAGCCCCACCTCTTCTACCTCCCGGCGCTGGTCATCTACGCGCTCTTCATGGTGGTGCCGGTGGCCGGTACCGTGGGGCTCAGCCTGGTGCACTGGGACGGCTGGGGAGCCCCGTCGTTCGCCGGGCTGGCCAACTACGTCGCCGCCTTCCGCGACCCGCTCTTCTGGCAGGCGCTGTGGCACAACCTGGTGCTCATTCCGTACTACGTGGTCCTGCCGCTGGCAATCGGCTTGGTGCTGGCCGCGGTCATCGAGCAGCTGAAGCTCAGGGGCACGGGCTTTTTCCGCTTCACCCTCTTCCTGCCCTACATCATGCCGGGCGTTCTGGTGGGCGTCGTGTGGCGCTGGTTGCTCAACCCGGTGTTCGGGCTGGTGAACGAGGTGCTGGCCCTGTTCGGCGTCGCGGGCCCCGCCTGGCTGGGCGACTTCAAGCTGGCCTTGCCCACGGTGGGCCTCATCGGCGCATGGGCCGGGTATGGATTCTGCTTCGTCGTCTTCCTGGCCGGCATCCAGAAGATCCCCGCCGAACTCTACGAGGCTGCCCACATCGACGGGGCGTCGGCGGTCGGGGAGTTCTGGCACGTGACGGTGCCCGGGCTGCGCGGCGAGATGGTGGTCGTGCTGGTGGCCAACATGATCAACGCGCTGCGGGCGTTTGACGTGATCTGGGCCACCACCCGGGGCGGCCCCGGGCGGCAGACGACGGTGATTGCCTCGTACATGGTTGAAAACGCGTTCAACATCAACCGGGTCGGATACGGTGCGGCGCTGGCCGTGATCCTGGCGGTGGTCACCATCGCCCTGTCCACGGCGACGCTGCGCCTGCTGGGGGAGAGGAAATGACGGACAGCGCAAGGCGGGCAACCTGGACCAGGCACATCCTCGCATACGCGTTCCTGACCCTCGCTGTGCTGGGGGCCCTCGTGCCCTTCATCACCACGACGATCTCGTCGTTTAAGACCGACACGGAGCTGGTGCAGGGGGCGCTCAGCCTGCCGAAGGTCTGGCAGTGGCAGAACTACGTGACCGCCTGGGTGCAGGGCAAGTTCGGCATCTTCTTCCGCAACAGCGTGATCGTCGCGGTGCTGGTGGTGGTGCCCTCGGTCATCCTCTCGGCCATGACGGGCTTCGCCTTCGCCCGCTACCGCTTCCGCGGGGCCGGCGTCCTGTTCGCGGTCTTCCTGCTCGGCATGACCATCCCCAGCCAGGCCCTGGTGATCCCGCTGTTCTACGAACTGAAGTTCATGGGGCTGCTCAACAGCCACGCGGCGATGATCCTGCCCCAGATCGCGATGAGCCTCTCGTTCGGCACGCTGCTGATGCGGACGGCCTTCGCCAACCTGCCGCGGGAGATCTCCGAGGCGGCCATGGTGGACGGCTGCACCTCGTGGCAGGCCTTCTGGCGGGTGCTCCTGCCGCTCGTCAGGCCGATCCTCGGCACGCTGGCCCTGCTCTTCTTCATCTGGACGTGGAACGAGTTCCTCCTGCCCTTCGTGGTGACCACGGTGGAGGAGTACCAGACGCTGCCGGTGGGCCTGCTCTACTTCCAGCAGCGGTGGACGTCCAACGTTCCCGTGCTCTGCGCAGGAGCGACCATCATCTTCCTGCCGCTCACCTTGCTCTTCCTCATCTTCCAGCGGCAGCTGATCGAGGGCATCATCGCCGGTTCCGTCAAGGGTTAAGCGCATAGGCTGGTCTTACTCAGGAGGGACAGGTAGGCGCATGGGAAAAGAAGGCCGTGGCGTCGGTCCGACGATCTATGACGTGGCGAGGGTCGCCGGCGTGTCCCTGGCGACGGTCTCGCGGGTGGTCAACCAGAGGCCGAACGTGCGGCCGGAAACGCGGCAGAAAGTTCTGGCGGCGATGAAGGAGCTGAACTACCGCCCCAACCTGATCGCTTCGGCCCTGATGACCGGGCGGACGGCCACCATCGGGCTGCTGGTGCCGGACATCACCAACCCCTTCTTCGCGGAGATCTGCCGCGGCGTGGAAGACGCGGGCTTCGCGATGGGCTTCAGCGTGATGATCTGCAACACGGACGAGAAGCTGGAGAAGGAGCGATGGTACATCGACGTCCTGCGGAACAAGGGCGTCGAGGGGATCATCCTGGCCAGCCCCGAGGTGAACGACCCGAACATCGCCGCCCTGCACGCGGAGGGCTTTCCCATCGTGCTGCTCACCCGCGGCGTCGACGCGCCGGAAGTGCCCTCCGTGGGCGTGGACGACTTCCGCGGCGGCTACCTGGCCACCGAGTACCTGCTGCGCCTCGGCCACCGGCGCGTGTCTCTCTTCGGGGGTCCTACCCGCACCCGCCCGGGCCTCTACCGCAAGAAGGGCTTCGAGGCCGCCATGGAGCAGTACGGGGTGCCGGTGGATCCGGCGCTGGTGGACGAGGGTGAGTTTACCGCAGCCAGCGGCGCGGAGCAGGCGACGCGCCTGCTGGCCAGACAGGTGCCGCTGCCGACGGCCATTGTGGCCGGCAACGACCTCATCGCCATCGGCGCGATCAAGGTCCTGCGGCGCAGCGGCATCCGGGTGCCGGAAGACGTGTCAGTGATCGGTTTCGACCTGACCGCCCTGGCCCGGGATTTCGACCCCGAACTCACCTCCATCGCACAGCCGATGCAAGACCTGGGCAGCGAGGCGATGCGGATGCTGGTCGAGCGAATCCGCGAGCCGGCGGCGCCGGTGCGCCAGATCCTGCTGCCCCCGCGCCTCTCGGTGGGCGAGTCGACGGCTCCTCCGCGCTCCGGACGCTAGGTCCGGCGCGGTTTCCTTTGCGGCAAGTTGTAAGCGCTTACAATAGAGCATGAAATGGAGTGGATGGCATGAGCAACGCAAGGTTGGGTTGCGCAGTGCTCGGGCTCGGGCGCATGGGGTACCGGCATGCGAACATCCTGGCGACGCAGGTTCCGGAGGCCCGGCTGGTGGCCGTCTCCGACGCGCTGGCCGGCCGGACGGCGGAGGTGGCCGCTGACTTCGGGGTGCGGGGGAGCACGGACTGGCGCGAGATCGTGGCGGATCCCGAAGTGGATGCCGTCATCGTGGCCACGCCGAGCACGACCCACGCCGAGATCTGCATCGCGGCGGCGAAGGCCGGCAAGGCGATCTTCTGCGAGAAGCCCCTGGCGCTCACCGTGGCCGAGTGCGAGGCGATCGGTCAGGCGGTGGATGCCGCGGGCGTCCCGTTCCAGCTGGGGTTCATGCGGCGCTTCGATCCGGGCTACGCGGCCGCGCGGCGTGCGATTGACGAGGGGGCCATCGGCGACGTGGTGGCCTACAACGGCATCAGCCGCGATCCGGAAGCGCCGCCGGAGGCGTATGTGGCCGAGTCGGGCGGCATCTACCTGGATTGCCTGATCCATGAGTTCGACATCGCCCGGTTCCTGATGGGCGACGAGGTAACCCGGGTCTACGCCACCGGCAAGGCCCTCGTCTACCCGTGGTTCGCCAAGTACGAAGACGTGGACACCGCCCACGTCATCCTCGAGTTTGCCCGCGGCGGCATCGGCCACATCGAGGGCAGCCGGCACGCCTTCTACGGCTACGACATCCGCGGCGAGGTCATCGGGACCAAGGGGACCATCACCATCGGCTATCAGCGGCAGACGCCCATCATGCTGCTGACCCGGGCCGGCGTGACCCACGACTTCGTCCCGGGCTTCCTGGAGCGGTTTGAGCAGTCTTACGCGATCGAGATCGTGGAGTTTGTGAACGCTGTCCGTGCCGGCCGGAAGCCGTCCGTCGGCGTGTGGGACGGCAGGCAGGCGCTCGCCGTCGCGCTCGCCGCCGGCAAGTCGCAGCGGCTCGGCCGGCCCGTGGCGTTGGAGGAGGTATGAAGATGGCACGCCTCACCGGAGCGGAGATCCTGGTCGAGTACCTGATCGCCAACAAGGTTCCCTACGTGTTCGGCATTCCCGGCCACGGCGACGTCTGCCTGTTCGACGCCGTGGTGGACCGGCAGGATCGGATCCAGGCCCGTATGGTCTACCACGAGCAGAGCGCGGCCCACATGGCGGACGCCTACTACCGGGTGACCGGCCAGCCCTGTGCGGTGTTCACCTCCATCGGTCCCGGCGCGTGCAACACCACCATCGGCGTGGCCCAGGCCTACGTGGACTCCACCGCCCTGCTGGTGGTGACGGGCAGCACCCACACCTACATGCGGGGCCATTCGGTCCTGCAGGAGCTGGACCGCTACCAGTTCTCCGACTTCCCTAACGTCCTCCGCCCGATCACGAAGCAGACCTTCCAGCCCACCCGCGCCGACGTGGTGCCCTTCGTGATGCACCGGGCCTTCAACAAGATGCTGAGCGGGCGGCCCGGGCCGGTCCACATCGACATGCCCATGGACGTCCAGGCCGAGGCTGCCGACGTCGAGCTGCCCCTGCCGGTGCAGCGGCAGGCGGCCCACCGGCCCCGGCCCGACGCGCAGGCGGTGGAGAAGGCCGTGCGCCTGCTGCTGGATGCGGAGCGTCCGGTGGTGCTCATCGGCGGCGGCGTCATCACCGCCAACGCCTGCAAGGAGGTGCAGGCGATCGCCGAGTTCCTGGGCGCCGCGATCCTGACCACCTGGATGGGCAAGGGCGCCGTGCCGGAGGACCACGAACTGTACGGCCTGCACCCCGGCTCCCCTGGCTCCAGCGTGGCCAACGCCCTGCTGCGGGAGGCCGACGTGGTGCTCTCCTTCGGCTGCCGGTTCACCGACTGGTCCTTCTCCAGCTACCACAAGGACTACAACATGCAGCCGGACTGCAAGTTGATCCAGGTCGACATCGACCCGCACGAGATCGGCAAGAACTTCCCGGTGGCCGTGGACATGGTGGCCGACGCCCGCAGCGCCGCCCGCGACATCCTGGACGGCCTGAAGCTGCTGGGCAAGCCCCGCGACTGGCGCGGCTCGGCCTGGCACCGGCGCATCGTGCAGCTGCGTGAGGAGTGGTACGCGGCGCTCCGTCCCGCCCAGACCTACGACGGCCCGGGGTTCACCACCATCTCCCGGGCGCTGGTGGAGGTCCGCAAGGCCCTGCCGCGGCACGGCATCGTCGTCGCCGGCGCCGGACTCGTTCAGAACCAGGTCTACCAGGAGTTCCCCGTCTACGAGCCCAGGACCCACATCAGCTCCGGCGGCTTCAGCACCATGGGCTTCACCGTGCCGGGCGCGATCGGGGCGAAGCTGGGCGCCCCCGACCGGCCGGTGGTGGGTCTGGCGGGCGACGGCGACTTCCTGCAGACCATGCAGGAGATGGGCGTCGCCGCCATGTACGACGTGCCGGTGGTCTGGGTCGTCATGAACAACCGCGGGTTCTCCTCCATCCGCAACCTCCAGGAGAACCGGTTCGGCCGCGATCGCGTGATCGTCACCCGGTTTGAACGGCGCGGCGAGGCCTACAGCGCCAACCTGGCCGAGGTGGCGCGCGGTTTCGGTATCCAGGGCGAGCGGGTGGTCGACCCGAACGAGATCGCACCGGCCGTGCAGCGGGCGCTCGCCTCGGGCGGCCCGGCCCTGGTCGAGGTGATGGTGAACGAGCGCGGCCTGACCAGCGCCGGCTGGTGGGACGTTCCCGTGCCCGAGTACCTGAAGGAATCGCACGCGGACTGGCGGCACAATCGCAGCAAGGAGGTTCTTTAAAGTGGAAGGAACAGCCACCGGCCGGATCAGCGTGGGCGTCGGCCCGATCGGATGGGTGAACGACGACCTCCGGGAGTGGGGCGCTGAAACCCCCGGCACGCAGGTCATGGATGAGATCGGCGCCGCCGGCTTTGCCGGCACCGAGATGAGCTACAAGTATCCCCAGGACCCGTCCGAACTGCGCCAGACGCTCGCGGCGCGCGGGCTGGTGCTGTCCGCCGCCTACCGCTGGACAAACCTTGCCAACCCCCGCCGCCTCGAGGAGGAGATCGCTGCCACGAAGCGGCACATCGACTTCTGCCGCACCGCCGGCGCCCGCTACGCCATCGTCGCCGAGGGCTACCGGTCCCAGCACTGGGATCTGGAGGGTGAACGGCCGCGCCGGCAGCCTCTGGAGGAGGAGCACTGGAAAAGCCTGATCGAGGGGCTCCACGCCTGCGGTCGCTACGCCCGGGAGCGGGGGATCACCCTGGTCTTCCACCCGCACGGCGGCACCGGGGTGGAGTCGGAGGCGGAGATTGACCGCCTGATGGCCCTCACCGACCCGGAGCTCATCGGCCTCTGCCCCGACACCGGCCACATCTTCTACGGCGGCGGCGACCCGGCGGCGGTCTTCCGGCGCCACGCCGGCCGCATCCGGTACGTGCACGCCAAGGACGTCCGGCCCGAGGTGCTGGCACGCGTGCGGGCGGAGGGTCTCACCTTCAAGCAGGCCGTGATGGCCAACGTGTTCTGCACCCCGGGGACGGGCTGCCTGGACTTCCGGGCGATCTTCGCGCCCCTGCTCGCGACGGGCTTCTCGGGGTGGATCGTCGTCGAGGCGGAACAGGACCCGGTGCGGTACCCGGCCCTGGAGGTCTCCCGGGCCGCGCGTGCCTACATCCGGGAGGTGACCGGAGCATGACCCAACCGACCCTTCTGATTCGGCAGCAGCGGGAGGCGGGGCTGCTGGTCTCGGTGGCCCCGCCCCAGGGCGGCATGACCCGCATCCACTTCCAGGCGTACCGGCTGAAGCCCGGCGAGACGCTCACCGGCGACGAAGCAGGCCGCGAGGCGGCTCTCGTCGTGCTCGGCGGGAAGTGTACGGTGGCAGCCGGGAGTCTGGAGTTCCGCGGCGTCGGCACCCGCCGGGACGTGTGGGAGAAGGTTCCGCCCGCCGTGCTGCTCCTCCCGCCGGCGACGCCCTTTTCGGTGCGGGCGGAGACCGACCTGCACCTGGCGGTGGCCTCCGCCCCCGTGAGCCGGGGCGGCGTGCGGGCGGTGCGGCTCGTGGGCCCCGAGGAGATGGTGACGGAGCATCGGGGCGAGGGCCAGACCTACCGCTACATCCAGCACCTGCTTCCGCCCGCCTCGACGCTGGCCGAGTCGCTGATCCTGGTGGAGGTGTACACGCCGGGCGGCAACTGGTCCAGCTTCCCGCCCCACAAGCACGACACCGAGGATCCGCCCCACGAGAGCTTCCTGGAGGAGATCTACTACTACCAGATCCGCCCCTCCGGCGGGTTCGCCTTCCAGCGGGTCTACACGGACGACCGCGCGCTGGACGTCGCCTGCGCACCGGGGGACGGCGACCTCGTCCTGGTCCCGCGCGGCTACCACCCGGTGGCGGCCACTCCGGGCCACGACGCCTACTACCTGAACGTGATGGCCGGACCCACGCGCAACTGGAACTTCCGGCCCGACCCGGTGTACGCGCACCTGATGAACTGGCAGAAGCCCAACGTGTAGCCTGCAGCCGTCCGGGAGGAGGAATTGACGTGGTCCTGAAACCCGACACCCGCGTCTACTGCCTGGGCAGGGTGCTGGTCGACCTTTACGCCGAGCAGCTCCACACGCCCCTGGCGCGGGTTCAGTCCTTTCGCAAGTACCTTGGCGGCTCCGCGGGCAACACCGCCTTCGGGCTGGGCCGCCTCGGCGCCTGGGCGGGGCTGATCAGCCGCGTGGGCCCCGACGAGTTCGGCGACTTCCTGCTGGCCGAGCTCCAGGGGGCCGGGGTCGACACCGAGATGGTGCGGCGTGACCCGCGCTATCCCACCGCGCTGGCCTTCGGCGCCCTGTTCCCGCCGGGCGACTCCAAGGTGCTCTTCTACCGCAAGCCCTGCGCCGACAACCACCTGGAGATCGGCGACATCATTGAGGAGCGGCTCGGCGGGATGCTGGTGGTGGCCGCCACGGCCCTCGCCGAGTCCCCCGTGCGGGAGGCCGCCCTGTACGCCCTGCACATCAACCGGCGGCGGGGTGGCGTCAACGTGGTCGACGTCGACTGGCGCCCCGGCCTCTGGGCGGACCCGCGGGCGGCGCTGCCCTACTACCGTGCCGCACTGGGCCTGACGGACATTGTCCTCGCCAACGAGGCCGAGCTGGCCTTTGCGGGCGAGTCCGATGACCCGCCCACGGCAGCGGCAAACATCCTCGCCCTGGGCCCGCGCCAGGTGGTGGCCAAGCGCGGCGGGGCCGGCGTCCTCATCTTCGGCGAGGGCGGGCCGCTGCAGGTGCCGCCGTTCCGGGTGGAGGTCATGAACACCCTGGGCGCGGGCGACGGCTTCGGCGCGGCCTACTGCTTCGGGCTCCTGCAGGGATGGCCCACCGAACGCTGCGCCACCTTCGCCGCGGCGGCCGGCGCGATCGTCGTCAGCCGTCACAGTTGCTCGCAGGCCATGCCCACCCGGGCGGAGGTGGAGCAGCTGATGGCCGCCCAGGGCCGCGCCTACTAAGCAGAGAGGAGATGGAGCATGAGCGGAAACGAGATGCCCCGCCTGGCCCCCATGCTGATCGGGAGCGAGTGGCGGCGCACCTTTGACGGACCGACCACCCCCGTGGTCAACCCGGCGACGGAAGAGGTGCTGGCCGAAGTGCCGGCCGGCGGTGAGCGGGAGGTCGCCGAGGCCGTGGCTGCCGCACAGGCCGCGTTCCCGGAGTGGTCGGCCGTTCCGGCGCCGCGCCGTGCCCACTACCTGTTCCGGTACCGGGCGCTGCTGGAGGAGCACTTCGAGGAGCTGGCCCGGCTGATCACCCTGGAGCACGGCAAGGCCCTGGACGAGAGCCGCGGCTCCCTGCGCCGGGGGCTTGAGGTGGTGGAGTTCGCCTGCGGCATCCCCACCCTACTGATGGGCGAGACTCTGACGGACATCTCCCGGGGGATCGACGGCAGCCTCATCCGCCAGCCGCTGGGTGTCTGCGCCGGCATCACCCCCTTCAACTTCCCCGGCATGATCCCCCTCTGGATGTTCCCCGTGGCCATCGCCTGCGGCAACACCTTCGTTCTGAAGCCCTCGCCGCGGACGCCGCTGACCAGCGTGCGCCTGGTGGAGCTGGCCAGAGAGGCCGGCCTGCCCGACGGCGTCATCAACCTGGTGCACGGCGGCCGGGAGGCGGTGGACGCCCTCCTCACGCACCCTGACGTGAAGGCCGTCTCCTTCGTCGGCTCCACGCCGGTGGCGCAGCACATCTACGCCACCGCCGCGGCGCACGGCAAGCGGGTGCAGGCCCTCGGCGGCGCCAAGAACTACCTCACCGTGATGCCCGATGCCGACATGGAGCGCACGGTCAAGGCGGTCATCGATTCGGCGTTCGGCTCCACCGGGCAGCGGTGTCTGGCGGCCTCGGTGCTGATCGCCGTGGGAGCGGCCGGCGACGAGATCGTCTCCCGGCTGGTGGAGGCTGCCCGGCAGGTGCGGGTGGGCGACGGCCTCGACCCCGAGACCTTCATGGGCCCCCTGGTCTCCCGGGAGGCGCTGGAGCGGGTGACGCACTACATCGAGCTCGGCGTGCGGGACGGCGCAGAGCTCCTCCTGGACGGGCGGGAGCACCCCCGGTACGGCTCGGGCCGCGGCTTCTTCATCGGCCCGACCATCTTCGACCGCGTGCCGCCCGAAAGCGCCCTGGTGCGCGACGAGATCTTCGGGCCGGTGCTGGCGGTGATCCGGGCCGACACGCTGGAGGAGGCGATCGCCCTGGCCGGCCGGTCGGCCTACGGCAACGCCAGCGCTATCTTCACCCGCGACGGCAAGGCCGCGCGCACCTACGCCCTGGCGGTGGATGCCGGCATGGTGGGCGTGAACATCGGCGTCCCGGCCCCGATGGCTTTCTTCTCCTTCGGCGGGCACCGGGCGTCGTTCTTCGGCGACCTGCGGGCGCACGGCAAGGACGGGGTCCACTTCTACACCGCAGAGAAGTCCATCACCACCCGCTGGTTCTAGCGGGCCTTCCGCATCACACCTCCACATCCGGCAAGCGCACCCCGGCCCTGCGCCGGGGTGTGCTCGTGCATCGCCCCAGCAGGAGGGCGGGAAGGAGGATGCGAAAGAAGACGTATCCTACCTCGAGGGGGTACCTTGCAGCGATGGCCAGGGCCAAGAGCCTCTTCGTCTGCCAGGAGTGCGGTTACGAGTCTCCGCGCTGGATGGGTCGGTGCCCGGGCTGCGGCGCCTGGAACAGCCTGGTGGAGGAGCCGGCGGCCCGCTCCGGCGGGTCCGGCGCCGGCCTGCCGGGCCTCGGTTCGGGCGAGCGGCCCGTGGCCATCGGCGAGGTGCCCGCGGAGGACGCCCGGCGGCTCCCCACGGGTTCGGCCGAGCTGGACCGGGTACTGGGCGGGGGCATCGTGCCCGGCGCGTTCGTGCTGGTGGGCGGCGACCCCGGCATCGGCAAGTCGACCCTCCTCCTGCAGCTGGCGGCCCGGGTGGCCCGGGATCACGGCACGGTTCTGTACGTCTCCGGCGAGGAGTCGGCCCGGCAGATCCGCCTCCGGGCCGACCGGCTGGGCACCTTCCACGAGCGCCTGCTGGTGCTGGCCGAGACCAACCTCGAGGCCATCGCCCAGCACGCGGCGGCCATCCAGCCGGTGCTGCTCATCGTGGACTCGATCCAGACCGTCTTCACCCCGGACCTGCCCTCGGCCCCCGGCTCCGTCGGCCAGGTGCGGGAGTGCGCGGCGCGGCTCCTGCGCGTGGCGAAGGGACAGAACACAGCCGTCTTCATCGTCGGCCACGTCACCAAGGAGGGAGCCATCGCCGGCCCCCGGGTGCTGGAGCACATCGTGGACACGGTCCTCTATTTCGAAGGAGAGCGGCACGCCAGCTTCCGCGTGCTGCGCGCGGTGAAGAACCGGTTCGGCTCCACCAACGAGATCGGGCTGTTCGAGATGCGCGACGCCGGGCTGGTGGAGGTGGGCAACGCCTCCCAGCTGTTCCTGGCGGAGCGGCCGCTGGAGGTGGCGGGCTCTGTGGTGGTTCCCTCGCTCGAGGGCACCCGCCCCCTGCTGGTGGAGGTGCAGGCGCTGGTGAGCGCCTCCACCTTCGTCACGCCCCGCCGCACGGCCGACGGCGTCGACCTGAACCGGGTTCAGCTGATCATCGCCGTGCTGGAGAAGCGGGTGGGGCTGCTCCTGGGCAACCACGACGCCTACGTGAAGGTGGCCGGCGGCGTGCGGCTGGCCGAGCCGGCCATCGACCTGGGGCTGGCCGTGGCGCTGGCCTCTTCCTTCCGGGACCAGCCGCCGGACCCGCAGACGGTGGTGGCCGGCGAGGTGGGTCTGGCCGGCGAGGTGCGGGCCATCTCGCGGATCGAGCAGCGCATCCGGGAGGTGGAGAAGATGGGCTTCACGCGCATGGTCTTGCCCCGAGCCAACCTTCGTAGCCTGAGCGTGAAGACACACCTGGAACTGATCGGCGTTGAGACCGTGATGGAGGGGCTGGAGGCGGCCCTGAACCGGTGAGTCCCGGTGGCAGGGGGGTGTTCCGGTGGACGAGCGGGACGGTTTCTGGCGAGTGCTGAGGCAGGTCGCACCCGGCACGCCGCTCAGGGAGGGGCTGGAGTCCATCCTGCACGCCCGGACGGGTGCGCTCATCGTCGTGGGCGACTCCCGGGAGGTGATGGCGCTGGTGGACGGCGGCTTCCGCCTGGACTGCGAGTTCACGCCCGCCAGCCTGTACGAGCTGGCCAAGATGGACGGGGCCATCATCCTCACCCGCGACGCCAGGCGCATCCTTTACGCGAACGCGATGCTCGTCCCCGATCCATCGATTTCCACGAACGAGACCGGCACCCGCCACCGTACGGCCGAGCGGGTGGCGAAGCAGACGGGCGAGCTGGTCATCTCCATCTCGCAGCGGCGTAACCTGATCACGCTGTACCAGGGGCCGATGAAGTACATCCTGCGCGATTTCCCCGTCATCCTGGCCAAGGCGAACCAGGCCCTGCAGACCCTGGAGAAATACAAGCTGGTGCGGGACGAGGCGGTCGCCCGACTCTCCGCGCTGGAGCTGGACGACATGGTCAGCGTGCAGGACGTGGCCGCGGCCATCCAGCGCACGGAGATGGTCCTCCGGATCGCCAAGGAGATCGAGCGCTACATCGCCGAGCTGGGCGTGGAAGGCCGCCTCGTGGCCATGCAGCTGGAGGAGCTGACCGCCGGTGTGGCGGCCGAGGAACTCCTGATTCTGCGGGACTACGCCGCCGCCGGCGACGCCCAGTGTGCCGAGGCGCTGCGGGAGCAGCTGGCCTCCTGGCCGTACGAGATGCTGCAGGATCTGACGGCTATCGCCCGGCTCCTGGGCGTGGCTTCCGTGCCGGTCGCACTGGACGCCCCCGTCTCGCCCCGGGGCTACCGCATGCTGCGCCGGATTCCCCGGCTGCCCGCCGGGGTGATCGAGAACCTGGTGGGCCAGTTCGACCGGCTGCAGGGGGTGTTGCATGCCTCCCTGGAGGAGCTGGACGAGGTGGAGGGCATCGGCGAGGCGCGGGCGCGGGCGATTCAGGAGGGGCTGCACCGCCTGAGGGAGCAGATCCTCACGCTGCCGGGGCGGCACCTGGGGCTCCCGCCGACGCCGTGACCCCCGGCCTGGGCGGAAAAACACAAAGCCCGAGCGCAAGGCTCGAGCCTCATATTTTTCATTCACAGCGCCAGGCGGTCTCAGTCGGCAAAGTTGTAAACCCCGAGGGCGGACAGCTTTTTCTGCTCCTGGAGGATGATGTCGTAAAGGTTCAGGTCGAAGGTGTTGCAGAGCGCGGCGAGGTAGAAGAGGCTGTTGCCCAGCTCTGCCTCGACCACCTCACGGCAGTGGTCGCAGAGCTTGCCGCTCACGTGGGACTGCACATGATCCCGGAGTTGCTCCAGGGTGGCATCGGCCGGGTACTGCTGGCGGGTGGCGTGCACCTGGACACAGCCACAGGAGGTGACCGCCTTCGTGATCGCGCGGTTCACGCGGGCCTGAGACTCCTGGAGCTTGGCCATGATGTCCAGCACGCTGCGGTGACGGATGAGGTACTCATTTACCGTGTCTTGAAACTGATCGCACAGCAAGTCTTTCACGACATTCACCTCTCAGTCCCATGCGGGTCAGGGGTGCACCGATCCTCAGCCGGCGGGCATTTCCTGGCCTGCTTCTTATTGTAGCAGAGCGGCCTGTCCGGCACAAACGGCGGTTGCAGGAAAACCGCGCCAGCCCCCGCAGGCCCCGTGATTCGGTTGAAAGTACAGTGCGAGGGCGGAGCGTATCGCTTCCGCCCTCCCTCTGGTGGAGCTAAGGGGATTCGAACCCCCGACCTCGTGAGTGCGATTCACGCGCTCTCCCAGCTGAGCTATAGCCCCATCCTGAGGGTCATTGTACGGCGCCGTGGGCCGCGCGTCAAGCGGGTGTCCCGATGCGCGGCTGCGGGATACAGCAGGTGTGCGAATAATATGTATATTGTATAAACTTTTGTTGACAACCGTGTTAGCGTCTGGTACCCTGAAACCGGTAGGTCATGTGTGTGGGGAGGGTTCGGTCCGACCGGACGGGGGTGATGCGGTGTTTCAGGTGGGCGACAAGGTGGTCTACCCCAAGCACGGGGCCGGGATCATCGAGGCGATCGAAGACCGGGAAGTGCTGGGAGAGCGCAAGCGGTATTACGTGCTGCGCCTGCCGGTCTCCGACATGCAGGTGCTGGTGCCGTGCGACGGCTCGGAGCGGGTCGGGCTTCGCCAGGTGATGTCGGAACAGATGCTGCAGCGGGTGCTCGAGGTACTTCGCTCCCGGAACACGCAGCCTGCCAACAAGTGGAACCACCGCTACCGCACGAACCTGGAGAAGATCCGCAGCGGCGATATACTCGCCCTGGCCGAGGTGGTGCGCACGCTCTCGCAGCGCGACCGGGAGAAGGGCCTCTCCACCGCGGAGCGCAAGATGTTGGAGAACGCCCGGCAGATCCTCCTCTCCGAGATCGTGCTGGTCCGCGACCTCGAGCCGGAGCAGGCGAGTTCGTTCCTCGACCACGTCCTGGCGCAGTGAGGTGGCGCCGCCCCCCGGCGCCGCCTTCCTGCACATTTCCGCACCCAGCGAACCTGGCGTTTGCGTGGAGCGTCACATAATGTAGAGGGGTTCGTCCGCAATACCGGATAGCTATTTGCGCAAGAGGAGGTGAATGGATGTTGAGAAAGAACCTGCGCCTGATCCTCACAGCGGTGGGGGCGCTCAGCGGCTTCAGTTTCACCTTCCTCTGGAAGGAAAGCGTCGCCCTGCTGCTGTCGGTTCCGGAACACTGGGCATTCACGCTGCTTTACTTCGTCGTTGGCACCCTTGTGGGTGGCCTTCTGGGCTTCTTGCTTCATCCATTCGTAACCTGGCTGGAAGGCCGGCTGGCAGGGACTTCATTCATCGATATCATCCTCGGTTCCGTTGGACTTATCTGCGGGCTTCTCATTGCGGCCCTGCTTGGCGTCTTCATCGGCAAGATTCCCCTCTTTGGCGGCGTCATCTCCATCCTGACCGCGGTGATCCTGGGCTATCTGGGCATGACCGTCACCACGCGCAAGCGGGAGGAGGTCAGCGAGGCGCTGGCCTCGGTCTTCAACCGCTCGGCGCGGAAGGAACACGCGGCGGCCGCGACGGCGCAGAAGGCGCACGAGTACCGCGGCGTCAGCAAGCCCAAGATCCTTGACAGCTCCGTCATCATCGACGGGCGCATCGCCGACATCGTGCAGGCGGGTTTCCTCGAGGGCCCGCTGGTGGTGCCCTCGGTGGTGCTGGAGGAGCTGCGCCACATCGCGGACTCCTCCGACGTCCTGAAGCGCAATCGCGGCCGGCGCGGCCTCGACATCCTGAACCAGATCCAGAAGCAGGCGGGCACCGATGTGCGCATCTACGAGGGCGAGATCGACGCCCCCGAGGTCGACATCAAGCTGCTCAAGCTCGCCAAGATGCTGGGGGGTGTCGTGGTCACCAACGACTTCAACCTGAACAAGGTGGCCGAGCTGCAGGGCGTGAAGGTCCTGAACATCAACGAGCTGGCCAACGCCCTCAAGCCGATCGTCCTGCCCGGCGAGGAGATGACCGTGTCGGTCGTGAAGGAAGGGAAGGAACCCGGCCAGGGCGTCGGCTACCTCGACGACGGCACGATGATCGTCGTGGACGGCGGCAAGCGCAACATCGGCGAGACCATCGAGGTCCTGGTCACGTCGGTCATCCAGACGGCCGCCGGCCGTATGATCTTCGCCAAGCCCAAGCTTTCTTCCCTGGAGAAGGTGGCGCCGTGAGCGTGGCAATCGAAGGCGTTCAGGTTCCCGTCAGTGCCGTCATCCCCGCTGCTGGCTCGGGGACCCGCATGGGGGGAGGAACTGCCAAGCAGTTCCTCCCTCTCCGCGGCGAGCCGGTACTGGTGCGTACCGTAAAGCTCTTCAGCGCGTGCCCCCTGGTGGACGAGATCGTCATCGCCGCCGCTGATCTGGAGACTACCCGGGAGCTGGTGGGCCATCTGCCCAAGGTCGCCCGCGTCGTCCCCGGCGGAGCGACCCGGCAGGAGTCGGTGTGGGCGGCGCTGCAGGCCGTTCACTCCCGCCCCCGGATCGTGGCGGTGCACGATGCGGCCCGGCCGCTCCTCACCCCCGCGGTGCTGGAGGGGGTGCTGCGTGCCGCCGCCGTCCACCCGGCTCTCGTGGTGGCGGTGCCCGTGCAGGACACGATCAAGCAGGTGGCGCCCGACGGTACCGTCGTCGCCACGCCCGACCGGGGATCGCTCTGGGCCGTGCAGACGCCCCAGGTCTTCTGGGCGGATGTGCTGGTGCAGGCCTTCCGCCAGGCCATGGCAGACGGCTTCACCGGCACGGACGACGCCTCCCTGGTGGAGCGGATTGGCGTGCCGGTACGGGTGTTCCGCGGGGAACCGACCAACCTGAAGCTGACCACCCCTGCGGACTTCCGGGTGGCGGAAGCCCTGCTGGAGGGAGGCGCATGACCGTGCTGGTGGGATTCGGCTACGACGTTCACCGCCTGGTGGCCGGGCGGCCGCTGGTGCTAGGCGGCGTACGGATTCCCCACGAGAAGGGGCTCGACGGCCATTCGGACGCAGATGTGATCCTGCACGCGCTGATGGACGCCCTGCTGGGGGCCGCCGGGCTGGGCGACATCGGCCGGCACTTCCCGCCGGCGGACCCGGCCTACGCGGGGGCCGACTCGCTGGAGCTGCTCCGGCAGGTGGTCGCCCTGCTGGCGGCGGAGGGGTACCGTCCCGTCAACTGCGACATGACGTTGCTGGCGGAGCGGCCCAAGATCGGGCCGTACGTGGGTGAGATGCGGGAGCGCATCAGCGGCGTTCTGGGCGTCCCGTCCCGGCGCGTCAACATCAAGGCCACCACCAATGAGCGGATGGGTTTCGTGGGCCGGGAGGAGGGCATGGCGGCCTACGCGGTCGCCCTGATTGAGGAGGCCTGAACCGGGCCGGCACATCCCCGGACAGGGGCCAATGGCTTGACGTGCCTGCAATGGCTTGACATCCACAAGGGCGCTTCGTAAAATCGGAAGCAACGCAAAGGCGACGAACGGGAGAAGTACCTGCGGGAGCCCGTACAGAGAGCCGCCGCCCAGGCTGAAAGCGGAGGTCGGGGGAGCGCAGGGAACATGCGCCCGGGAGCTGGGGTCCGAACGGGCGCGGGCACGGTCCGCGACCGCTAGGCGCCCACGGAAGGCCACCGTTAGCGGGCACAGGGTGTGTTGGCACCCGGAAGAGCGGGGCGCGGTCCGGGCGCCCAATCAGAGTGGAACCGCGGGTGTGTGCCCGCCTCTGGTGTGCAGAGGCGGGCCTTTCCTTGTTGGAGAGGGAGGGAGCGAGATGTGGCGACAGATTCGGCGTGATATCCAGGTCGTCTTGGAGCGCGACCCCGCCGCACGGTCGGTTCTGGAGGTCCTGCTCTGCTACCCCGGACTCAAGGCGATCTGGGCGCACCGTATAGCCCACTGGCTCTGGCAGCGGAACTTCAAGCTGCTGGCCCGGATCATCTCCCAGATCTCCCGCTTCTTCACGCAGATCGAGATCCACCCCGGCGCCAAGATCGGTCAGGGGGTCTTCATCGACCACGGGTCCGGGGTCGTGATCGGCGAGACGGCGGAGGTTGGCAACAACGTGACCATTTACCAGGGTGTGACCCTGGGGGGCACGGGGAAGGAGAAAGGCAAGCGGCACCCCACTATCGAGGACAATGTGGTCATCGGCACCGGCGCCCGCATCCTGGGCTCCTTCCGGGTCGGCGCCAACAGCCGCATCGGCGCAGGGGCGGTGGTTCTGCGGGAGGTGCCGCCCAACTCCACGGTGGTGGGCAACCCGGGCCGGGTCGTGGTACAGAACGGCGTGCGCACAGACCAGCTGGACATGATCCACATGCCCGACCCCATCGCCAACATGTTCGACCACATGCAGCGCCAGATCGACAAGCTCACCCAGCGCATCGAGCGGCTGGAAGAGGAGAATCGGGCCCTGCGCAGAGTACAGGAGGGTTTGGCCCATGGGCATCCGCATCTACAATGACCTGACCAGGCAGAAAGAACCGTTCGTCCCCATCGAGCAGGGCAAGGTTCGCTTCTACAACTGCGGGCCCACCGTGTACGACTACTTCCACATCGGCAACGCCCGCAACTTCGTCGTCTTTGACACGGTACGCCGCTACCTCGAGTACCGGGGCTACCAGGTGACCTTCGTGCAGAACTTCACCGATGTGGATGACCGGATGATCCGGCGCGCGGGCGAGCGCGGCATCACCGTGCGGGAGCTGGCCGACGAGATGATCGCCGCCTACTTCGAGGACGCGGGCGCCCTGGGCGTGCGCCCGGCGGATGTGCACCCGCGGGCCACGGAGTTGATCGACGAGCAGATCGCCATGATCCAGCAGCTGATCGACAACGGGCACGCCTACGTTGTCGAAGGCGGCGACGTCTACTACCGGGTCACGACAAAATCCGACTACGGGAAGCTGTCGCACAAGAACCTGGCCGATCTTGTCGCCGGCGCCTCGGAGCGGGTCGACCCTGACGACCGCAAGGAGCACCCCTTCGACTTCGCCCTGTGGAAGGCCCAGAAGCCGGGCGAACCGGCGTGGCCGTCCCCGTGGGGCATGGGGCGCCCCGGCTGGCACATCGAGTGCTCAGCGATGGCCCGCAAGTACCTGGGCGACACCATCGACATCCACAGCGGCGGCGAGGACCTGACCTTCCCACACCACGAGAACGAGATCGCCCAGTCGGAGGCGGTGACGGGCAAGCCCTTCGCCCGCTACTGGATGCACAACGCACACCTGATGATCGATGGAGCGAAGATGTCCAAGTCTCTGGGTAACTTCTTCACGGTGCGCGACATCCTGAAGCACTACGACGGCGAAGTCATCCGCATGTTCCTGCTCTCCGCCCACTACCGCACGCAGCTCAACTTCAGCGACCAGGCGATGGCGGAGACGAAGCGGGCGCTGGAGCGGCTCTACAACACGGTGACCAACCTGGAGCACCTGGCCCGCACCGCTCAGCGGACGGAGATGGACGCCGGCGAGGAGGCGACGCTGGCCCAGCTCCGCCAGGCCCGCGAG
>Ga0134100_1000275_pt1 | contig 65364 bp, 60 predicted proteins | sample 11_taG_2_FD_94444 | JGI IMG/M metagenome (GOLD analysis project Ga0134100, IMG submission 94444) | Switchgrass degrading microbial communities from high solid loading bioreactors in New Hampshire, USA - 11_42_5_180_A3 metaG | ecosystem: Engineered > Bioreactor > Semi-continuous > Anaerobic >...
ATGCCGGGAAGACCGGGGACGGCTGGAAGCTTGAAGGATACTCTACCAACCAGAACGGCTGGGAGCTTGAGCCAGGCGATGTGATAGTCTATTATGCCGACAAGCGGGCTACCGATGATTACTTCGGCGCCGGGACCCACTGAGCGTATATAGTCCCTTCCGACACCCTGGCAAGCCAAACCGCGGCTGCCATCGAGGAAGCTTTCAGGCATTGCGGAAAGCATATCGAGGAGGGCTCGTTCCGGGACACCCTGCAGGCAGCCTTCTCCCTGGTGCGGTTTGCAAACAAGTACTTCGATGATGAAAAGCCATGGATAACCATACATGAAAACCCCCAGCTCTGCGCACAGACCATGTTTAACCTGGTCCAGACAATCGCGTGCCCCAGCGTTCTTTTGGAACCGTTCGTCCCGTTCTCCTGCGAAAGTATCAGGGATATGCTGGGCGGTATTGATAAACGCAGGTGGGAGCCCGTATTCATTGAACCCGGCCGCAGGCTTAACGAGCCTGTGCTGTTCCAGCGTCTTGACATGAGAATTGCGGACGAGGAGGTGGAAAGGCTGAGGGGCACATCATGATGTCATCGGCAGAATTAAAAACTTCCAAAATGACAATATTATTACCTTAAAGCATAATAACCGGACTGCCTCCCAGAAAAAGAATCTGTTATAATCCAGCCATACTGAAACAATTCCTGAATCTCATAAAATTCTGTTTAACGGATGGTGGTAATGAGAAAACTTATAGCATTGGCAATGGTATTTATACTTGCAGTGACTGCGGTTGGCTGCGGCAGGGAGACAGACGATGAAGACCGTGACAGAGATGATCGCGTAAGTCGTCGGGAGGAGTCCGGGAAAACCCGGGATGGTCTTTTCGGCTCCTTTGATGATCCTTGGATCGAGGAAGATCCCGAAGCGTTTTGGGGAGAATCCTGGGATTATGGGGAAGGTGAAGAGGAAGGCCGGCCCGGAAAAAGCGCGGGCGGCGGAGATTTTTACGATCTTACTTTGATTGCTGGCCTAGACCTGATGTTCATTTTTAAAGAACTGGCATTTACCTATGTGGATATTTACGGTTCAGAAATAGGCCTGTCCTACAGCTTTATCGGTGATGAGACGGTTGGCGGGCAAAATACGAAGCGTTTCGCATGCACATATTATGAACGTCACCAAAATTATACGGAATATAATAAGGACTGTGAGTTCGAGGTATGGATAAGGGAAGACCTTGAGATGGTCCAGGCCTGGGAGAACGGCGAGTTGTTCAGCAATCCTTATGATTGCTCCGCGATTAACCTGAAAAGTGCGCTGTATGAATTTGGCAACAGTTACCTTTTCGTACGTCACGAGGATGAAATACCCGACAAAATGAAAATGGGAAGATGGGAACTTGAAGATAAAAAGCAGGAAACGAAGGATTTTGGCTTCGGTAATGTTACTGTCACCTGTTACACACTGTCCACGTCTGTAGAGTATGCTACGGGGATCCAAACCGAGTATTTGGACTGGGAATATGCAAAAATTGGCTCAAAATTCCTGCGTACAAGGGAAAAGTATTATGCAAAAACCGCACCGGCATACGTAGAGATAATTGTGGAGAAGGCAATACCTTTCTGACCGGGATCACTTGCAACCAGGCAAGGCCGGGCAGGCAGACCGCCGCAATCCGGATTCTGACTGACCGGTCTTTTTCCTTGACAGTATTTGCATATGCGCAGTATAATAGGTGTACTATATGTAATAGTACACCTATTATACTTAGTACACTATCCTGGATCTGTAAATGCCACACTTTGCATGAGGTCTGCAGAGTGAAAGGAGGGATCAGCATTATCATCATAGATTACAGGAGTCCAAAGCCCATTTACGAACAGATAAAGGACAATATCAAGCAGTTCATACTTACGGGAACCCTTGCGGAGGGTGAAAAACTGCCCTCGGTCCGGGAGTTGGCCCAAACCACCTCCATTAATCCCAACACCATACAGAAAGCCTACAGGGATCTGGAGTCCGAGGGGTTCATCTACTCGGTGCCGGGAAGGGGCAGTTTTGTTGCCGCTCCGCCGGAAAAGAAGAACCCGGAGCGTATAGAATCGCTCATATTTTCCATAAAATCCGAGGTAAGAGAATTGCGTTACCTTGGCATGACCAGGCAGGAAATCCTGGAATTGATCGATAAATCCATAATGGCTGACGAGGAGGGTAAAACCCATGGTTGAAGTAAGAGGACTCAGAAAATCCTTCGATGGTTTCTGGGCTTTGAACGACGTGAATATCACGGTTAACAGGGGGTCGGTCTACGGGCTGGTGGGACCCAACGGAGCAGGAAAAACCACCCTTATCAAGCACCTGGCCGGTGTTTTCATCCCCGACAGCGGAACCATCACCATAGACGGCCAGCCCAGCTTCGAAAACATCGCTGTGAAGGCCAGGACCGTATACATTCCCGATGACATATATTTCTTCCCCCAGGCAAACCTGCTGGACATGAAAAGATTCTACAAATCGGTTTACCCTGAGTTTGACGAGGAGCGCTTCAACAAGCTCTACGAAGTATTTCCGTTCGATCCGAGAAAGAGCCTGAGGAGGCTTTCCCGCGGCATGAAAAAACAGGCGGCCTTCTGGCTGGGAATTTGCCTGAAACCCGACCTGATGCTCCTGGATGAGCCGGTGGACGGGCTTGATCCGGTTATGCGCAGGAAGGTCTGGAGCGTACTTCTGCAGGATGTGGCGGAAAGGAATATGACGGTATTCGTCTCATCCCATAACCTCAGGGAACTGGAGGATGTCTGCGACCATGTGGGTATCATGCATGAGGGCAGGGTCATCCTTGAGAGGAATCTTTCGGAGATCCAGAACAATATCATGAAGCTCCAGGTGGCCTTCAACGGACCTCTGCCTGAGGAAATTAACGGGCTCGATATCCTGAACAGGCAGTCAAGCGGCCGCGTATGGGTGCTTATCGTCCGCGGGGACAGGGACAGGATACTAAGCTACGTCAAAAGACTCAACCCGATCATAATGGATGCCCTTCCCCTTACGCTGGAAGAAATCTTCGTTTACGAGCTGGGAGGTATGAATTATGCAGTCAAGAGCATCATCCTTTAATAAGGGGATCTATTTATTCAACCTGAAACGTTTCTGGCTTATTGCCTTTGCGTTCGCCTTCCTGCTGACATTGATCATCCTGCAGTTTTTGAATAACATTCATGACCGGGTCTGGGGAAGATACGCCACCATTTCTCTCCTTGACGCCGCCCGTCAGGTTTTCGGGTTCTCCAGGATCATAGTAATCTTCATGTTTTCCATATTCAGCCTGATCGCTGCCCTGGCGGTCTTCTCATATATCCATTACCAGCGTAATACAGCCATGATCCATTCGCTGCCCATCACCAGGAACAGCCTCTTCACAACGCATTACCTGTCAGGTCTGACCCTTGTCATGCTGCCCCTGTTGGTATCGGGAGCCATCCTGATTATCGGGGAACTGGTTATGGGCATTACCCATATCGGTGATTCGCTGCTATGGATACTGGTATCAGCCATCATCCTGCTGCTCCAGTATTCCTTCGCTGTATTCGTAGGCATGTTTACGGGGCATATGGCGGCTCACGCGCTGTATTTCTTCATATTCAACCTCCTTGCCGTGTTTTTGGAGGAAGTGACCGATACAGTCCTGTCCTCCCTTCTCTTCGGTTATTCCAGGCAGCACGGCCTCCTCACGCCCCTTTCCCCCATTGCTTACCTGGAGAACCTGCTGTCAGACTTTTTATATGGCAGGGGCAATTATGTAGTTCTTGCATGCTATTTTCTTGCGGGCCTGCTCTTTGCCTGGGGAGCCCGCTCCATATACAGAAGACGTCACATGGAAACAGCCGGAGATGTGGTCAGCCTCAAAATCATGAAGCCTGTCTTCAAGTACAGCGTGGCCTTCTGCTCCTCCGCGCTTCTGGGCAACATTATCGTGAGCCTGATGAACTTTGGAAGGGGTTTTTCCGTGTTCCTGGCAAGCTACCTGATTGGCGGCTTCATCGGGTATTTTGCTGCCGAAATGCTGCTTAAGAAAACAGTCCGCGTTTTTAAAAACGTGAAGGGATTCCTGGTCTTTTCGCTGGTCATAGCGGCGCTTCTTTGCGGGATCCATTTCGACCTCTTCGGGTATGAAACCTATGTCCCCGATCCCGGAGATATTGAAGTCATGTATGTTGACAGTTATATTGACTTAGCCGCAAAAGTCGCCCTGAAACCCGAAAGCTACAATCCTGACCAACACAGGTATATTTTCATGGACAGCGAAATGATGGACAATCCCCCGGCAAAGCTGGATGAAGAGATGATAAGGCAGTTACGGCAGATGCCCGGCATCATCGAAAGACCCGAGACCATTGAAAAAGCGGTAGCCCTTCACCGGGTGATCGCCAATAATGCCTGGGCGCTTGACAATGAAAACTGGGCAGAAGCCGGGTATATAAATGACGAATCTCTCGGTGTCCGCGCTTTCAGCCTGTCCATCGCCTACCGCCTCAAGAACGGAAGGGTCGTGGAAAGGTCCTATTACCTGCCCTATGTCGAAGGCAGCGGAGGGGATCTGGAGACCCGCCTCCTGGACCTGCTGTCGTCAGACGAGTTCATGGAGAAGGCCTATCCCATTCTTAACGTAGAAGCTGATGACATGAATTTCATCCAGGTCATGTTCATCGGTACTGACGATACCGTCCTGAGCCTGACGTCCGCCGAGGATATAGAAGACTTTTTGGCAGTTTACAAACAGGACATCCGGGATACCGATCCGTTTGACTTTCTTGTGAAATATGGAGACGCAAACCCCACCAGCATCGAAATCATGTTCAGTTTTAAGAAGGATATGGTACCCTTCGTCCAATACGGCGGCTTGAAGCGCCTGGCCGGCAAGACATGGAGCATTCAGCTTTGGTCTAATTACAGGCATACCCTTGAATACCTGGCCAGGAAATCTGCCATAGACCAGGGTCTGTGGCTGGAAATGGTGAAATAGCAGAAACCCGTGTTTATCCTTAAACCCTTTTATACGCGCCGGACTGCCTATTGTGGGCAGTCCCCTCTTTTCTTGCCAGAAAAAACACAATATTATATATTTATATAAGCGCCGAAGCGTTTATGCTTTCGGGGAGGTTCTATGAGGAGAAAAACGGATACGATCCTGTTGAAAATTGAAAGCGCCGCAGCGAACCATGAATACGACAAGGCCCTTTCCCTGATTGAGAAAAACGCGGCGGTCCTTTTTTCATCCCGTAACCTCAAACCTCTTATCATGCTTATAGGAAGTATCCCGGAAGAGAGGTTCCAGACCCCGCACCAAAAATTGATATTGTGCTGGGTCAGTTTTCTGTGTGCGGACAGTGAGCGCATGAACAGGATACTGTCGGAACTGGAGCCCGGCTGCCTGGTCTCTGCGGTGGAAAAATCCATATACTATTCCCTCAAGGCCATTTCAACATTCATGCATAACCGGGAGGAAGCGCTTGGCTTTGCACAGTTTTCGGTTGACGTCATGGAAAAGGATCCGGACAATTTCTGCACGGCCAGCGCCAGGCTGACTTACGGCCAGCTACTTTCAAGCGTCGGGGATCACAGGAAGGCAGCCCATGAGTTTTTCGCCGCCTACCGCGTTTTCAGGAAGCACAGAAGCTACCTGCCGGCCGTGACCTCCCTGGTCAATTACGGTATAAAGAAGCATGCGCTTGGCGAGATAGCCGATACCGTCACGCTGCTCAGAAACGAACTGACCGCCTGCAGCCGTTATGACAGCGCGTTCCAGTTGCTCAAGATTCCGCTGGGCATCGCGTTTTTCGAGATGAACAGGCCGAAACTGGCCATCAGGTACCTGGAAGGCGCCAAAGATCTGATGTATCAGTATGAATTCGTCCATATGTACGGCGTGCTCGAGATGTACCTGGTATATGCCTATGGCATAACCGGGCAATACAGCCGGGCATATGCCCTGATTGAAGAACTGTCCAACAGGCTTTCCAGGCTGAACTTCGAAAACATCGACACCTTCTGCGCCGCACTGAGGGCTCATATCAGCCTTATTGAAGGCGTACCCGTTTCTGATTCCGATAAAGGGCTGCTTGTAGCTGAGTACCGGGCCAACGGAAAAAACACGCCCATAGGCACCCTGCTTATGCTTGCCAGGCTGATGCTGAACGGGGACATAGACAGCTTCAGCATGAACGACCTGGTAGCCTGGCAGGACTCAGAAGGCATGGGGAAAAACGTTCCATTTGCCCAGACGGCGGCCATACTGATCGCCGAATACTATTACAGGTTGCGCGAGATGGCCTACTGCCGGGAATACCTGGAGAAGGCGGCCGTCATCTATACCAACTGCAGGCTTTCGGCGCGTTTCCTGATAGAGAAGGCCGAATGCCTGGACCTTCTTAAGGAGATCAACAGGGATCTGTACAAGCTCGTGAAATCAAGGCGGGATCTTATGCCGGCACCTGAGGCGTTAACCACCAGGGAGCAGGAAATCCTCCTACTTTTAGCCCAGGGTCTATCCGACAGTCAGATAGCAAAACAACTGTGCATGGGAATCGGCACCGTCAAATTGCATGTCGGCAGCATTTTAGGCAAGCTTCGGGCCAGGAGGCGCTCCAGGGCCGTCGCCCGGGCAAAGAAGCTGGGGCTTATATGATTATACTGCCGCGGCAGCCATTCAATTGAAAACCCGCAGTCTCCCTGTTATACTATGTTGATGAAAACCAGGACAAAAGGAGTATGATTTATGGATTGCAGCAACCGTAACACGTGCACATGTTCGTACCCATGCTCGAGGCACGGGAAATGCTGCGAATGCGTGGCTTACCACAGGAGATACGGAGAGATTCCCGGCTGTTTCTTCTCCAGGGAAGGCGAAAAAACCTACGACCGGTCCGTCGAGAATCTCTATAAGGATTACATGCGCGGAAGATAACAGGGTTGGCCTGGCTGAACATCATTGCATGTTCAGCCTGACGAAATGCTTTTTCCCGCCTGGACCACATCCCCGTCCCTGACGGGTACCCTGAACCGGTCCATCCTTTCGGAGTTCAGCCTGACGCCGCCCTGGAGGATCAGCCGTCTTGCCTCGCTGGAACTGGGCGCGAACCCGGCGTGCACAAGTATTCTTACCAGGTCCGCGTTTCCCTGTTCATCGGTAAACTGAGAGGCATCCAGGCTCATCATGTCACTGGGAAACCGCCTGTCCCGGAACAAGGTATTGAAACGTTCCATTGCGCAGTCGGCAGCCTCCCTGCCATGGCCACGGTTTGTCAACCGCTACTGCGCCTCCCTTAAGCGCACATCCCCGTAAGCCACGTCGGGAGACGGCGATACCAGGATCCTGCAGGAATAAAGCTTGCATATCCTCTCCAGGTTCTCCCTTTCCCGTCCCTCGAACACCTTTTGTACATCGGGATGGACAAGGATTTCCAGGGATCCGGCCCTGCTTCGGGAGAGATATTCCATGATCCTCTTTTCCGCATTCCTGGCGGCTTCCTCGGGTGACAGGCGCCTTCCGGAGCCGCCGCAATACTGGCAATCGACAGTCAGGTAACTCGCAAGGGGCGGCCTGATCTTTTTCCTGGTCATCTCAACCAACCCCAGGTTGGTCATGCCAACCACGACGGTTTGCGTCCTGTCCCTTTTTACGGCTTCCTTCAGGGCTGCCACCACCTCTTCCCGGTGGGACTCGTTCTGCATATCTATAAAATCGATTATGACAATTCCGCCGATGTTTCTCAGCCGTACCTGCCTTGCGATCATCTCCGCGGCTTCCATGTTGATCTTGTACGCCGTTTCCTCGAGGCTGTTTTTCCCGACATACCTGCCGCTGTTGACATCGATGACTGTCATGGCCTCGGTCTTGTCAAAGATCAGATACCCGCCGCTTTTTAGGTAAACCTTCCGGGCAAGGGCCTGGTTTAATGCGCTTTCCACGTGGTAATACGCAAAGAGGTCGTAGTCCTTGTCGAAATATTCCACCTTCGGTCTGAAACCCGGGGACGCAGAATCCAGGACCTGGTTGATCCTCTCCCATATGTCCCGGTCATTGACGATGATCCGTCCAAGATCGGGTGTAAGATGCTCCCTGACCATCTGGCTTACAAAATCGGGCTCGCTGTACAGGCAGCGCGGGACAGGTCCTCCTTCCTGCTCCTTCCGGATCATTTCCCACTTCTCGATAAGCTCATTTATCTCGTCCCTCAGCCATTCGGCCGGAACGCTCCTGGCGGCAGTTCTTATGATAAGCCCCGCGCCCTCGGGCTTGAGCATGCGGGCAAGTTCCTTGAGCCGCTTCCTTTCCTCGCTGTCCTCCATGCGCCTGGATATGCCCGCGGCATTGCGGCCCGGGAGAAGCACCGAAAACCGTCCGGGCAGCGATATTCGCGTAGTAACCCGCGGTCCCTTCTGCCCGGACTTCTCCTTGACAACCTGGACAGTGATCTCCTGCCCGGCCTTGAGAAGTTCCCCGATTCGCGGCGTCACGCCGTCCGGCTTCACGGCCGAACGCCTGTATTCCTTTCCCTCGGGCAGCAGGTCCTTGATATGCAGGAACGCGTTCTTCGAAATCCCGATGTCGACGAAGGCAGACTGCATGCCCGGGAGCACTCTTTCGACCCTGCCCCGGTAGATGTTGCCAAGCGTTATTTCATCATCGCGCTTTTCCACGTGGAATTCGGCCAGTTCCCCGTCTTCCAGCACTGCCAGGCGGATCTCGCCCAGGCTCGCGTCCATCAGAACTTCCTTAGTCATTGGCCACCTCGAAAGGGTCTTTCCATTCGTTGAAGGTCGAAGCATACATCGCCTTGCGGTGAATAGACCCTACGACAAGATCGAGGCCTGTTGCCTGGCTTATCGCTTTCATGAGCAAATCCGGCCTCAGGTTGTTTTCGGCCCCGGCGCTCAGGAAAGCGTCCAGGATATAGCCTTTATCATCGGATTTACGGGCGGATAGGGAATATATCAGCGGCCTGATGTTGACAGGTTTTGTGCCTCTCTTGCCCTTTTTCATCACGGTTATTTCTTCGTTTCCCAGAAAATCGAGCACAATGCCGTTAATCTCTTCGTGATCCATTTCCCGGGGCACGGTAAACGATATTTCGTACTTGGCGGATGTTATCTGGCTCATGATGTTGCCCTTTTTCGACAACGGCACTACGTCCAGCACCCTGATGCCGTCGGGCAGCACCTCGTTCAGCCGGTATACGAACGTCCCGGGATCAATATCCTCTTCGAACTCGATGTCGGCGTATTCGGCGCAGCTGGTAAGGCCTACGGCCATGGGAAGACCAAAGACTATTCTCTGTCGCGGGTTGAAGCCCTGCGTATATGCCACGGGCAGCCCGGAACGCTTTATGGCGCGCTCAAACAGCCGCAGCACGTCCAGGTGAGCCAGATATTTCAGCCTTTCGTCCCTGGAAAACCTGAATCTCAATGTCCTGGCCATCCGTCAACCTCCTGGCTGTCCTTTCTCCCTTTCGCAAGGCATATCCCTGCCCTGTAAACGGATGCGCCGCAATTCGCGCAGCCGTTGGCGCAGTTGCGGGTAAGGTCGCCTTCATAGGCCTTCTTGCATTCCCGCATCAGGAACCCCTTGCTGATCCCCGCGTCGATATGGTCCCAGGGTAGCACCTCCGAGAAGTCCCGCCTGCGGTTGGCGTAAAACGCCGGGTCAAGGCCGTTCTCCCTGAAAGCCTGCTGCCAGCGTTCAAACGAGAAATGCTCGTCCCAGCCGTCAAACCTGGCGCCGAGCTTCCAGGCAGTATGGATCACCCTTCCCAGCCTCCTGTCGCCCCTGGACAGGACGGCCTCGATATGGCTTATCTCGGGGTTATGGTACTGGTACTTGATCCTGCGCGTCCTTTTCCGGATTAAGTCCTTGAGGTGGTGCGCCTTTTGCCTGAGGACCTCGATGCTGTCCATCGATTCCCACTGGAAGGGCGTAAATGGCTTGGGCACGAAGTTCGAGGTACTGAGGGTGATATTGAGCCCCCTTCCCCCCTGCCCGTCGGCAATGGCCCGGCAGGATTCGATCAGGCTGAACCCCAAATCGGCGATTCCATCCACGTCCTCCATGGTTTCAGTCGGCAGGCCGATCATGAAATAAAGCTTCACTGTGTTCCAGCCGCCCGCCACGGCCAGCTGAACAGATGATTTCAGGTCATCGTCGGTTATCCCCTTGTTGATAACGTCCCTGAGCCTTTGCGTCCCTGCTTCCGGCGCGAAAGTCAGCCCGCTCTTGCGGACCTTGGAGGCGCGTTCCATGAGCCCCAGGGAAAAATTGTCCACCCTGAGCGACGGCAGGGACAGGTTCACGCGCTCCTTCTCGGTAAACTCGAGCAGCTTGTCGCAGAACTCGGGCAGGGCCGAGTAGTCGCTGGTGCTGAGCGAAACCAGCGATATTTCGTCATAGCCTGTCTTCCTGAGCGCGCTCCTGGCCAGTTCCTCGAGCTTTTCCGGAGATCTTTCCCTCACGGGCCTGTAGATGAAGCCGGCCTGGCAGAACCTGCAGCCCCGTATGCAGCCCCGGAACAGCTCCAGCATTACCCTGTCGTGTACGGTTCCGACGTACGGGACTATGATATCGTCCGGGAAATCGGCCCTGTCCAGGTCTGTGACAATGCGCCTCTTAACCGTGTCGGGAACATTCGCGGATTTCGGCATGATGTCCATGATGGTCCCGTCGTCATAGTATATGACCTCGTAAAGGGAGGGAACGTACACTCCCTCGATACATGCAACCCGTTCCAGGAACGCGTTCCTGTCCTGCCCCGAAGACTTCCATTCCTTGTACGCGTCGATGATCTCGTGGATCACTTCCTCGCCCTCGCCTATCACGAAGAAGTCGATGAAATCCGCAAGGGGCTCGGGATTTACCGCGCACGGTCCCCCGGCGCAGACGAACGGGTGGTCATTACCCCTGTCCTTCGCCAGGACCGGAACCCCGCTCAGGTCCAGCATGTTGAGGACATTGGTATAGCTCATCTCGTACTGCAGGGTGAAGCCTATAATGTCAAACTCGGAAATGGGGGTATAGGTTTCGAGGGCATAAAGGGGCAGGCCTTTTTCCCGCATGAGCCGCTCCATGTCCACCCACGGCGCAAAAACCCTTTCACAGTAGGTATCGTCCCTCTTGTTGAGGATGTGATAGAGGATCTTCATGCCGAGGTGGGACATGCCGATCTCGTAATCGTCGGGAAAAGCAAAGGCAAAGCGGACCTCAACGTTGTTGGGGTCCTTTTTCACCATATTCCATTCGTTGCCTATATACTTGGCAGGCTTTTCAACCTGCAAGAGCAGTGAATCGTCAAGTTTTATCCTCATCATTTATAAAGGATGCGGCCACGCATCCCCTTCCTCCGAATAATTTCCAATTATTGCTTCGACAGAACACTTTTATGATACAGTATCCTGCGCAAAAAGGCAAGGCATGGGACAATACCGCGAAAATCCACAACATATAAGCCTTGTCTGGGGCTCACATTGAATATTATAATTGAACTGCGGCAATAAATTCACGCTGCGGCAGGGACTGCCAGGCATTTCCTTTCTTCGCGCCGCTGCCCGGATGACCTGGGCGTGCGCCTGGGCCGACACCGCGAATCAAACGCCGCCGCCCAGGTTTGGCACAAGCCGCGCCATCAGCCATAATGAGGGGTCTGATAGGATGAAAGATGACAAACTGCTTGTAAAAAGGGTGCTCGAGGGTGAAACCCAGGCCTTCGGGGAACTTGTGGCATCATACTACCCCGGACTGTACGGGTTCCTGGTAAAAATGGGGATACCGGCTTTCCAGTCCCGGGAACTTGCGAAGGAGATCTTCCTTGAAATATACCGCAGCCTGTACCGGTACAATGACCGGTGGGCATTTTCAACCTGGTTCTACAAGGTCGCTGCCGGCATGACGCTGGGATTCAGGCGCAGGCACCGCCCTGCCCTGTCGCATTCCGATATTCCGGCATTCCTTCTACCGTCACTGCAGCGGGAGGAAGACGAGTCCCTGGACTCCCTCCTGGACCGCATCCACGACGAGGAGCGCTGCATGCTCATCCTGTATTACCACAACGGTCTTTCGCTCAGGGAGACAGGCCGTATTTTCGGCCTTTCTGCAAGTTCTGCCAGGATGAGGATGATCCGGGCGCGGGAATTCATCATCGAACAGGTTTGGGGGGCAGACCGGCCGCCCCGGGCCGCAAGGCAGCTAGCGGACAGGATCAGGAAGGAAGTGCCCTGCGGGGATGTGCCCGTAAACTCCATCATGAGCCTGGCCGAAAACGAGTCCGGCCGCGCGCCATGTTTCTGGAAAGCGCTGACGAGCCCCGCCTCCCTTCGGAAGATATGGTCAATTGCCGCTCCGACAGTTATGGGGCTGCTTCTTATATGCATGCTGGTCTTCCCGAGCGTTTCAAAGCCCTTCTGGGGATCGGTGATGACCATCTTCGACAAGAAAGAACAGCCGGTTTCCTCGGAACTGCCCGGCGGACCCGCCGAAAGCTCTTCCATCACGTTCACAGCCGCGGAGGGCCTCCTGTCGGGCGATGACTTCGTCACCTGGCTCAATGAAACCGATGATACCTCCTGGCAGGTGGTTTATGCCAGCAAGGACAGGATAGTGATTCGGAACAGCCGTACCGTGTCCTGCTGGAGCAACGGCAGGTTCTACCAGGTGATCGACCTGGACAGCTTCGGCCTGGGAAGAAGCGCAGGCGGATCCCTTGAAGCGCAGTTCAGCTTTTCGCCGACGGGAGATTTCCTCGTCGCCGGAAATGCGGTCAAGGCCGGCGCATCCGGTAGCCATGGCGTTTACCTTTTCAACGTATCGGACGGAAGTTACTTCAAGCTGTCGGATCTCGGCATGGACCAGCTTGTCCATGCCTGGTCCGCAGGAGGCAATTACCTGGCATATGCCGCCAGGGACAAGGCAGGCCCCGTATACCTGCTGGACATGCAGTCATTGCGCCTGGAGGAGAAGGAATCAAAAGTTCCCGTAAGGAACCTGTATGTTACCGGCAACGGCGGAATTGGCATCTCTTCAGGCGATACGGCCATTACGGCCTTCCCGGGCGACACCGAATGGAAGGCTGAAACTGTACCGCACGAACCTTTCTATATCAATGCCGACACTGGAACGGTCTGGTATATCCTAAACGGCGTTATCATGAAACATGTCATCGGTAATGGCCAGGATACCGCCATCGACCCGGGCTCCGCCTCCGGAAACGACGGTATGGCGGACACGTATATCACCGATTACCGCCTTTCGGGCAATTATCTCGTGTTCAGGATGAGGAACGGTTATTCCGGCACGATGAACATGCGGACCGCGAAGATCGCCATTTTCAATACCAGCAGGGAGATAAAGCATGACCGGCTTCCCTGGTGCATGACCTCGCCTTCGGGCGCACGGGTCATGTTCGATAACGATGGGTCTTTCCTCATAGTCTCGGAAGGCAGCGTGACTACGCCCCACATACCCGGGTACAGCACGCTGACGCCCAGCCAAACGAGCTGGGTTGACGAGGAGAATGTAGCCTATGTCCGCATGGTTGACGAAAAAGAGCCCAGGGCGGGCGAACTGTCGATCTATGCCATAAATGTCCTGACGGGCGAAGTGAACGAGATTTTCCGCTCCGTCGATAAGGATCCCGTCCTGAACACTGACGGACCTGGCTCCTCAAGTTCCATCCCGCCTGTCCAGAGGCCTCCCCAGGACGGTGAAACGGTGACGATCTATGAAACCGACAAGGCCACCGGGAGCAAGGCGGAAACCTTCGTGAAGAAAACCGTCAAGGTGAAGAACGGACCCGGTGACAGCTATACCGACATCGGCGAGGTCAGGGAGAACGAGATCGTGATGTACAATACGCGGGTTGTCAACGGGTGGTGCCTGGCGCAGAAGGTGTCGGGCATGGTCAGCTATTACGATACGCGCAACATGTTCTGGATACGCGCCGAGCACCTGCATTTCTACGACAGCTACAACCTACCCCCCGGGGTTATCACCGCCGACAAGGTCAGGCTTTCCAAGATATCGCTGAACAAGGGCAACCTCATTCGTATAATCGTCCGGGGAGAGGACAAGAGCTATGTCATCCCCGATACCATCGACAACAACTTCGGGATTACTGGCTGGATCAGCAATGACAGCTTCACCACGAATTTCGAGGGGGTGTATTTCAACCAGGCATACCTGAAGAGCAGGAGCGCCGTCTACAACGGGCCGGATCCCCAATCCGGGCTTGTCTCGGACTTTACCGATTACCTGGCCGAGATCGGGACCGACGTCTTCGTGAACCTGACCGGGAAAGCCGAGAACGGGTTTGTCCATGTAGCGCTTATAAACGGCATGTCCGGCTGGGTAAGGAATGAGGATGTCTTCCTTCCCAGGAGCGGCGGCACGGCAAAGCCACGGCCCGCGGAACCCGGAGGCATTGATATAAACGGCGACGGTATCGGGGACAGGATCAGTTTAACCACCGACGGCAGCAGGTACACCCTTACCGTGAACCAGGTCAGGGCCGACGGCCACGGATCGGGAGTGCAGCCCGAGTACAGGCTTGTCGATATAGACCCCTCGGATCCATATTTTGAAATAGTCATCGAGGAACATGGACGCGGCATCGATTACAAGAGCACATTCTACTATTATGACGGCGAAAGGCTGGTCTTAATGGGCCAGGTGCAGGGGCTGTGCGGGAACACAGACGCCGTAAGGGGCGATGGCATCGTGCGCTCCAGGACAAAGGGTGAAATCCTTGAGACCTGGTACTTTATCAAGGAATACCGCCTGAACCTGCAGCATAAACTGGCCGAGGTGCCCAGCGCATTCTATGAGAAAATCGGGTACAGGGAATCGCGCCCGCTGAAACTGAAGATCGAATCCCTGCCGTTCGTAGTATCTCCCGGCAGTAGCGATGTTTCATTCTTTTTAGGCCAGGGCGAAAGCGTCTACTTCGTGGGCAGCGACAACCAGAAATGGTGCCTGTTCCAGACGCCCGACGGAAGGAACGGCTGGCTCGAGGTATACGATTACCTGTTTATCGGCGGAACCGGGCTGCCGGCCTGGGATGTTTTCGAAGGCCTGAATTCTGCCGGCTAGCGGCTTACCGCGGCCGGCTTTTTCTTGTCCCGCAATGACAGGAAAAAATAAACCAAATGATGGCATAATCGTCTAATATATATGAACACCCCTAAAGAATAAGCAGGAGGTAGAGTGTTATGCGGTACAGGCTGGCGGCTGTCGTCCTGATCCTGGCGTTAAGCGTTTCGCTGCTTTGGGTTTCAAGCCCGTTTGGAAGCGTTGAGGCCAGGGCGGACGTCTACAAGGGCGGTTTTTCCGTAACAGCATCGAAATACGACGATTCGGGCATTGCCCTGGACACCGAGTTTTACCTTAAATCGCAGAACCCGGTTACACTTGATTACTTAAAGGAGAACCTCAGCATACGCGGGCAGGCGGCGCCGGAGATTTCCGAACTTCCTGACGGAAGGTTCGTGATCAGGCCCGCGGAGAAGCTGGAAAAAGGCAGACTTTATATAATCGATATAAAAACGCCGGACGGATCGGCAGTGAGCTTTGCCTTCCAGACCCCAAGGGAGTTCGCGGTAATAGGCAGCCTCCCCCAGGACATGTCGTCCGGTGTACCCGTAGATACCGGGATAGAGATCTATTTCACGTATAACGACGTGGAGGATATCGAGAAGTATTTTGAGATAACTCCCAAGGTGGAAGGCCGGTTCGAGGAGCACGGGTACGTCCGCAGCTTTGTGCCGAAAAAGCTGGAGCCGGGGACCATCTACACGGTTACCATAAAGAAAGGGCTCAAGGCGGCGAAGGGTTCCCTAGCGCTCCAGGAGGACTACACGTTCTCTTTCGAGACAAGCGCCGATACCTCGGTGACAGCGGATCCTTATCCCGGCAGCCTCGGGATCTCCGATATATGGTTTGAGTTCTCAACCCGGGAACAGCCCGTCATACCGTTCTACCTCTACCTTACCGGCATGAGGGATCAGAAGAACGTGCCGGTTAAGGCATCCGTGTACCGCTTTCCCGATGAGAATGCCCTGATCAAAGCCATCAGGGAAAGGGAGGAAGTGCCTTACTGGGCTTGGTACTCCTACAGCAAGGTTAAAACGGATGTTTCGTCCCTGGAGAAGGTAATGGAGTTCACCCAGCACTTCAACCTGGATACATGGGATTCCAGGTATATCATGCTTCCCGAAAGCCTTACCCACGGGTTCTATATCATAGAGCTGTCCTGCGAAGACCTTTCGGCCCAGGCCTTCATACAGTCGTCAGACACGTCGGCGTTCTTCATTGAAGATAGCTCCGCCGGCCTGTTCTGGGTCAACAACCTGGTTACCGGGAAGCCTGTGGCATCGGCCACGGTTGAGGACCTGGCAACGGGGAAGAAAGCGAAGACCGACGCGAACGGGCTTGCAAGTCTTGCCGGAACCTCCGCAGGTAAGGACCCGTACAGGATGGATTTCTACAGGATAACCACCACCGACGGAAAGGTTACCCTCTTAAACGCAGGATATCTTTATATACCATACGAGGATGACTACAGCTACCAGAGTCTTAACTGGCATTATCTCCAGACCGACCGCACCCTCTACAAGCCCGACGACCTGGTGCAGTTCTGGGGCTTTGTAAAAAGCAGGCTGGACAACACCACGCCCGACAAGGTCACCGTGGAGCTGTCGGAAGGCGGATTCTTCCGTCCCATGTACGCGAGCTTTGTCCAGGGCTTCCTGCCCTTCGTTATGGGTAAGCCCATGGCGACGGTTACCCTGGACGTTAAGGACGGCTTTTTCAGCGGTAAGCTTAAGCTTCCCGCCCTGGATCCGGGCGCGTACAACCTGGTTGTGCGCTCCGGCAGCAGGGTCCTTGCGTCCTCGTATATCCGCGTGGAGAACTACGTGAAGCCCCAGTATCAACTGACCGTGACCTCCGACAAGAATGCGGTTTTCGTCGGCGAGAAGATCAGCTTCACGGTCAGCGCTTCCTTCTTCGACGGCACACCCGTATCCAACGTTCCAATAAGGTACAGCATACACGGATATATGAGCGATACCGCCGGGGAGGGCGTAACCGACAAGGACGGAGTCCTAAGGATAGAATATGTCCCCCAGTACCAGGCGGGAATGCAGGGGGCCAACTATTTCGGCTTCAGCGCCTCCACGACCATGCCGGAGATCGGGGAAATCTACCAGTACCACAGTTTCCGCGTATTTGCAAATGACATCGAGCTTGTTGCCGGCGGCGAAATAAAGGACGGCACCGGCAGCGTGTCCATCACTGCACACCAGGTGGAGCTCGATACGTTGAACGACGAGGACATGACTAACGACATGCATCTTGGCAAGGCGGTCCCCGGCTACAGGGCCGACGTAAAGGTTTACAGGATTACCTGGGACAAGGTGGAGATCGGCGAGGACTACGATTTTATCAATAAAGTGGTCCGCAAGCGTTACGAATACCGGGAGAGGAAAACCGCGATAACCGAGAGAACGCTGTTCACGGACGCCGACGGCCGGGCCAGCTTTGAATTCCCTGTCGACAGGGACCTGGAAGGCTATTATACGGCCGAGATAACCTCACGTGACCAGAAAGGCAGGGAACTGAAATACCAGGTAACCCTGTACGACCGTTCAAGACCCTATTATCCTTCTGCCGGCTATGAATACTATCACCTGGAATCCGACAAGGATCGCTATGGTTCCGGTGAGATGGTGAACCTCAGGTTCTACAAGGGCGAAGAGCCCGTGACCGGTTACAGGACCCTCTTCGTAGAAGCGAGGAACGGCATCCTGGGCGCCGAGGTAAAGAGCGAGCCGGCATACAGCAAGCCCTTCGATGCCTCCCTGTCCCCCAACTACTACGTGGAAGGGGTTATGTTTACCGGCACCGCCTATATCCGGTCAGGCTGCAACGTTCCCTATGATTACGAGGAAAAGAGGCTCACGATAAAAGTGGAAACCGACAAGGAAGGTTACAGGCCGGGCGAGACCTGCAAGGTTTTCGTCACGGCGGAAGATCCCAATGGCAACCCGGTATCCGCCATGGTGAACATCTCCCTGGTCGACGAGGCGCTCCTCAAGCTCTCCGGACAGTATATAGATCCGCTGGGCCAGCTTTATTCCTGGATTGGAAGCGGTATTATCCGTTACAGCACCAGCAGGAGAAACAGCCCCGCATATTCTGTCAGAGCCGGTACGTCATATGGTATTGCCGTGGATACGGCGGCGGGTGAAAAGGCTGCCGAAGCACCTGTACCTGCTCCGTCGGCTGTCGCCGATGCCCCCAAGGACGCCAATATTTCCGAAGGGGTTACCCTCCGTTCGGATTTCAGGGACACGGCCTGCTTTGAAACCATAAAGCTGGACGAGAACGGCAAGGGAACCCTGACTTTCACCCTTCCCGACAGCGTTACCTCCTTCAGGCTGGTTGCCGCGGCCATTTCCAGCGACCTGCACGCCGGGTCGGAAACCGCTTCGACCACGGTGTCCATGCCCTTCTTCATAAACGATGCCATGAGCCTTACCTACCTTACGGGCGATAAACCCTATATCGGACTTACGGCTTACGGGCAGGAGCTTGAGGAAGACGAGGAAGTATACTTTGAAATCCGCTGCAAGGAACTCGGCAACTATGTCCAGACCGCCTCAACAAAAGCCTTCGAGCGTGTGTACATCCCGCTTCCGAAGCTTTCGGAAGGCACTTACGACCTCGAGATTTACGCTAAAAGCGAAGGCGGTCTTGCCGACGGGATCAAGAGGACGATACAGGTTTACGACACCTATCGGACCATGGAAACAACGTCGAGAAAGGATCTGGTGCCGGGGGTTAAGGTCGATGCCGGCGATAGCGGTCTGACCACGATTATCGTCACCGACAAGGGACGCGGCAGGCTTATTGCAGGTCTGCACGGCCTGGCCTGGGGATACGGCAACAGGCTTGACCAGAAGCTCACGGCATACCATGCCCGGAAGCTGCTGAACGAGCTCATGAACGACGCGGATTTCCACTATGAGCCCATCGATCCCGACGCCCTAAGCTACAGGAACGATGACGGCGGCTACGGCATCCTGCCCTATTCTTCGAGCGATATCAGGATGTCCGCCCTGCTGACGCCATGGCTCGTCGATGTTGCCGACACGACATCGCTCAAGATGTATTTCTATAACGCGATGCTTACCGATGAAACGATCAACGCTCCGGCGCTGTACGGCCTCACGGTGCTCGGGGAGCCGGTGCTCGCCGAGCTGGAGACGGCGCGGAATACCGAGAACCTGTCGCTGTCGGATTACATCTTCATAGGCATGGCCTACCAGGCGCTGGGCGAAGCGGGCACAGCCATGGAGATCTATAACACGCGCATCGTGAAGCATCTTGAGATCACGGATCCCTATATCCGCGTGCGCGTGAAGAACGGGGATACCGACACAAGCCTTGAGCAAACGGCCTTGCTTGCTGCTTTCACGGCCGGCCTGGGCCTGGACGTATCCGACAGGATGTACGATTATATAGTCAGCAGGTACTCAAAGAATGTGTATACGGGCGTTGAGCAGCTTATCTACCTGTCGGAAAGGCTTAAGACGGCTGCCGGCGACGATGTGGAATTCGACTACACCTATGACGGCAGGAGCTACCAGGTGAAGCTCGAGAAGGGAGGATGCGAGCTTATCAGGATCCCATCGGTGAAGGCCGGCGAATTCAGGGTAACACACGTCCAGGGCGATGCTTCGATCATATCCGTTTACAAGGCCCCGCTGGGCCGCGTCGCGGAAAACGACGGCAACGTGGAAATAACCAGGAAATACTTCAACGCCATTACAGGTGAGGAGACAACCACCTTCAAGCCCAATGACATCGTGAGGGTAGAGATAAAATACGCCATCAGGGACGCAGCCATCGATAACCTATACGAGATTTCAGACTATGCGCCTTCCGGCCTGAAGCCAATTTCAAACCCCTGGTCCTATGGCATCCCGAAGGATTTCGGCTGGTTCTACAGGAACATTGACGGCCAGAAGGTAACCTTCGTGGTAGGCAAGTGGTACGACCTGGTCCACGATAGCAGGCCTCTCACATACTACGCCAGGGTTGCAGGGCCGGGCGAATACATGGCGGAAGGCACCGTGGCGCAGGGCTCCGTAGTGAAATCCAGCATGACAATAAACGATGGTACAGTTATAAGAATCCTGCCCTGAGTTCTGACCTGATTCCCTTTCGTCTGGGCCGGCCTTGCCGGCCCTTTTTATACCTGCATGTCCGAGGAAAAGTCACATTGTTTAGTGATCCATCGGAACGAAGCAGGCTTTACCCCTTGTACCATTGCGGGCGTAACGATGCAATTGAGCCTACGCTTCCGCGCAGGACGGAATCTTGAAAAGAACCCATGGATAACTTCCCGGCGGGGGCGCGGTGAAAACCATCCTCTCTTTCCTGACCGGATGCTCCACTTCCATGCGCCATGACCAGAGGGCCAGGTCGTTCCTGTTCTTCTCCCCGAGACCGCGGTACTTGACATCACCATAGAGCGGCGTGCCCAGTTCCGCCATCTGTACGCGCACCTGGTGGGCCCTTCCCGTTTCAAGGTCGATTTTTACCAGGCTCAGGCCTTCCCTGCTATCCAGTACCTCGTAATCCAGCACGGCCTCCCTGGCCCCGGGCGTATCCGCGCCCACGGCCGAAACCCTGTTCTTCTCACTGTCCTTGAGAAGGTAATGTACCAGGTGTCCCCGCCTGTTCTCCGGGCAGCCGTGCACGACGGCCAGGTAGGTTTTTACCGTGAGGCGCCGCCTGATCTGGTCCGACAGACGGGATGCCGCCTTCGAGGTCCTGGCGAAGACCATGACGCCCCCGGCGTTCCTGTCAAGCCTGTGGACGAGTCCGAGATATACGTTCCCGGGCTTGTTGTATTTTTCCTTTATGTATGCCTTGAGGGCGCTCAGAAAATCGCAGGCGCCGCTTGAGTCGCCCTGGACAGGGACTCCCTGGGGTTTTACAGCGACGAGCAAGTGGTTATCCTCGTACAGTATATTGATCTCCATGCAGCACCTCCCCGCCCCGGGCGCAGCGGCCGGAAGCCCGGTACCCGAAAGGCAGACGTAAAAAGCAAATCAAGGGAACCGTCTCATTCGAGCCGTTCCCTTGATATTATACCGCAAGAATCGTCCCGTTGGCTTCCCCTCAAACCAGGGGAACCGTCCCCTTGGTCAGAACAGCCTTGAGATCAGTTCGGCCAGCTTGAGCCTGGAGTTCTGGACCCATTCCACGATCCGGAACTTGACCCGGACCTCCTTGTTATTTGCATCGTTTACATCGGTCACAAGCCTGTAACCCTCTTCCCCGAGGGTTTCCTTGAGCTGTTCCCGGGATACCTCGGGCATCAGCATGGAATTGCCATCGGCAATGCAAAGGGGCGGGAACATAACGCACCACCAGTTCTGGCCTTTCGCCTCGCCCAGCTCAACCCGCACGGATTTGTAGACCCCTGCGGGCAGCGTGATATTCCCATATTCCCTGGTGGGGAACGGGAATTGGCCATACCGGACCGACACCTCTGCATTTGAACCGCTGGCCTTCAATACATCCTGCGCGACTGCACGGATCTCGTCAAGGCTGTTTTGGAGGTATTCCTCTATCTCATCCCGGGATGCGTTCACGGGGTATCTTTCATGCATATGGGCGATAATGGCATCCCTGACCTTGAACTTCAGCTCCTGGTCCGCCGCGTTGTCGCTGTTGGCAATGATATGGAGCCTGACAATGCCATCGGCAATTTTCTTCTGTGTAAAACCGCCATAAGCGATGCAGAATACGAGTATAACAATCGCGGCGCGCACCGCGTGCGTCAAAAACCGCGGGATATAGCCTTTTAGATTCATTTTTCGATCATTTTCCGTCTTCATGCAACCACCGCCTGTTACCCTTTTGTTTTAATTATTCTCATAAACAAGCCTTTCAATTCAGCCGGCCGGATTTCCCATGGCAAGCGTTATCGGTGGTTTGCCGCACAAAACTGTTCATCCGTCTTGAGGAAAACAAAAGCCACGGGAACAAAAGCCACGGGGACTGTCCCCGTGGCGTGTATTCCGGTATGTCGTTTTTTCCGATATAATTACTGTAGGAATGTGAAGTTGTTCGGAAGAAAAATGCGGATTGCGGGTATTCATGATGAAGGTATCGGAGATCCTGGCGCAGAAGATAGCTGAAATAGAAAGCAGGCTTCCCGTAAGGTTCAGGAGGTCTGCCGGGAGTTCATTCCAGTCGGTCCTGGAAAACTCCATGGGCTCCGAGGCGGCTAAAAGCGCGCCGCTCATCGATCCTGCCCTGCTGGAGAGGACGGAGAAAGCCTCGGCCACGAAATACCCGCTGGTGTCAGGATCGTATGAATCGATATATCCGCGGCTGTCCCAGGCCGAGATCCAGGAACTGATGCCCAGGATCAACGCAGCCATCGAGAAATACTCGGAGCAGTTCAATGTCGATCCCCTGCTGGTCCGGGCCGTAATGAAGGCGGAATCGAGCTTCCAGCCCTTCGCCCTGTCCACCTCGGGAGCCATGGGGCTGATGCAGCTTATGCCGTTTACAGCCGAAGGATTGGGCGTTTCCGATCCGTACAACATCGAGGAGAACATCCGCGGCGGAGTGCAGTACCTGAGCATGCAGCTTCAAGAATTCAATAATGACTGGAGGCTGGCCCTGGCCGCGTATAACGCCGGGCCGAACGCCGTCAAGAAATACGGAGGCATCCCGCCATACGAGCAAACCCAGAAGTACGTGGAATACGTGTTAAAATACTACGATATGTATAAAGCGCTGAAATAACAGCGCTTTATCTTATCTATTCATGCGGCCGTATAATTATGCACGGCCAAGCCCGCTAGCCAAGCCATTTTCCACAATATCCACAGGGTTATCCACATCCGGGATGGGCAATACAGGCCTTTTCCATGGCTATTTCCACAGAATTCACAGGCAGAAACCTGTTGAAATTTGTCCGAGGTTCAACAGGTTTCCCCGATCCTCAGGGAGGGTATGGCGTTAAGCCTCCAGTCGGCAGCGCGCCCGCTTTTCAGGGCATAGTATCCCGCGCTGGCGATCATTGCCGCGTTGTCGGTGCATAGTATCATACTCGGGTACAAGACCCGCATATTCATTTCCGAAGCCTTTTGAGACATACTTTCACGAAGCAGCGAATTGGCGGCGACCCCGCCTGCTATACAGACCGTCTCTGCATGAATCTCCCTGGCCGCGGATATGGTATGATCAACCAGCACATCGACCACGGCCTTCTGGAAAGAGGCGCTTATATCCTCCACGGGGATTGGCTCTCCCTTCTGATCCAACTGGTGCACCGTGTTGATCACCGCTGTCTTGAGGCCGCTGAAGCTGAAATCGTAAGGAGAATCAGGGAAATTGACCCTCGGGAAATGGAAAGCCTCCGGGTTCCCGGCCTTTGCCGCCCGCTCAATGGCAGACCCGCCGGGGTATCCCAGCCCAAGCACCCTGGCAATCTTGTCGAAGGCCTCCCCCGCGGCGTCGTCGCGGGTCCTGCCCATTATCCTGAACTCCGTGTATGAAACCACGTGCACGATATGGCTGTGCCCGCCCGAGGCTACCAGGCAAAGGTAGGGGGGCTCCAGGTGGGGATGGGATATGTAGTTAGCGGCTATATGCCCCTCGATATGGTTTACGCTCACCAGCGGCTTTCCCAGCGAAAAGGCGATGGCCTTCGCGGCGGAAACGCCCACCAGGAGAGCGCCCACGAGCCCGGGGCCATGGGTGACGGCAATCGCGTCCACCTGTTCGAGGGTCACGCCGGCTTCCTTCAGGGCGTTATCGATTACGGGCAGGATAAGTTCCACGTGCCTGCGGGAGGCGATCTCGGGAACAACACCCCCGTATTCGGCATGGAGATCCACCTGGGAAGAGATGATATTTGAGAGCACTTTCCTGCCGTTCGCCACCACCGCTGCCGCCGTCTCATCGCAGCTTGTCTCTATGCCCAATACCAGCGTATCCTTCATGTCGTCACCACCTGACCCAGCCACGGGAACTGGTCCCTGAAGAAGGTCCGGGCTATTATGACCAGTATTCCCAGGACCAGTACATACCAGGCAAAATACTTGAGTTTCATCTTTTTGACCGCCGACAGCATGACCTTTATCGCCAGGAAGCCCGTCACGGCGGAAGCCGCAACCCCCGCGACGAGGGGGATTGTCCCGATGCTTTCAATGGCTGCCGTATCGCCGCGCACCACATCCAGGATATCCAGGAAGGCCCCTCCCAGTATCGCCGGGATGCTCAGCAAAAACGCATAGTCAGCGGCAAATCCCCTTTCCAGGCCGAGGGCAAGGCCGGAGGAAATCGTCGTGCCCGAGCGCGAGATGCCGGGAAGAAGCGCCAGGCCCTGGCCTGTTCCGATGAGCAGCGCGTCGGTCAGCTTCATTTCCCTTATATCCTTCCTGCCGTTACCGATCCTCTCAGCGCCTAAAAGGACCAGGCCGGTGAAAATGAAACCGGGTCCCAGGAGGGAACCGCTGGCATAGTACCCCTCAATGGCGTCCTTGAAAAGGAGAGCTATTATTACTGTCGGTATTGTCCCCAGGACCAGGTATACGGGTAGCTTTGAAAAAGGATGCATCAGCATTTCCCATATTCTCTTCCAATAGATCATGATGACAGCCAGAAGAGTACCCACATGCAGCGCCACGTCGAAGGTAAGGGCCATATCGCCGCCTATCCCGAACAACTGCTGGAACAGGACAAGATGGCCCGAACTGCTCACCGGAAGGAACTCGGTAAGCCCCTGGATTATGCCCAGCACAACAGCCTCTATTATCGTCATGAGTTATAGTCCTCCAAAAAAATTATCCGGGGGATATCCCCCATGGAAAATCCTATGAAGATTATACAGCATGGATGACGCGGGAACAAACACTGCTTTTTTATTCGGGCAGAAAGGCCTCTTCCACGTACTCGTTGCGGGAGTTCCAGAATATCCACTCATCGTAACCGGCGTCATACACTGCCTGTATCTGGGCGCGGTACTCCTCCACGCCATACCTCATGTAATACCCCGGCGGCAGGTATGAAGCCGTGAAGCCCTGGATATACGGGCGCACCTTGAGGTTGTAGCCATCAACGCTGGCGATCCTGTCCCTTCCGACTATCAGCGTGTTGTAGACAACCTCGTAGGGCTTCAGGTCGGGATGGGTAAACCTGATCCCGTTAATGGTCTGCCCGACGCCGTTTCCCATGGTGCCTTTCGAACTGTTGGCGAAATGGGACGGGTAAACCATGGGGCAGATATAGTCCAGGCTCCAGCCGATGGACTCCAGGGTCTGGCCTATCTCGCCGTAATCCCTGGTGCTTATGAGGGGCATGCCGAAGATATCGGCGCTTATCACGGTATCATAAGGCAAGTTGTGGCGTATATACCGGATGAACTCCTCTATAACCTCGTGGCGTTCCTTGCCTTCTTCCAGGTTAATCACGTAGTTCTTGTACAATGTGGTCTCGGGGAAACGAATATAGTCGAACTGGATCTCATCGAACCCGAAATCAACCGCTTCCTGCACTATGCTGAGGATATAGTCCCAGGTTTCCTTGTTGGTGGGGTCGAGCCAGCGCGACTTGAAACCGCCGGATTCCTTGATCTCCAGTATCCCGCCGTCGGCGGTCTTTATGGCAAGCTCGGGCTTGTATTTCGTTATGGTCGTGTCCTTGAACGTAACCAGCCTGGCGATGGCGATTATGCCATTATCATGGAGCTTTTTTGTAACCTCGCGTATGTCGAAGCCCGGGGTGTCCGCCTTGGCGGCGTTTACGAGGGGTATGTCCGAGTCGTAGGCTATAACCCCCTCATCCCTCTTGATGTCTATTACAAAGGCATTGATCTCGGTCCTGTTGGCCAGGTCTATATAATGGTCCAGGTTGTTCCTGACGCTGTTGGGGTTCAGGTACAGGGCCTTGACCTTTACATCGTTCTGCCTGGTGCTCCTCATATCCTTGCTGGGGTCAGGAGTCGGTGTGGGCTCGGGAGTAGGTTCGGGCGTGGGCTCGGGTGTTCCTGAGGGAGTGGGTTCGGGTGTGGGAGCAACAGTTTCGGTCGGGGCAGGCCCGGTCGGGCTGGGAGAAGGAGTCTGCCCGGCTCCCTGTCCGTTTCTTCCACGGATATAGAAAAAGGCCAGCGCAATCCCGACAGCCAATGTCAGAATGGCCAGAAGGATCGCCGCCCGCCTGTACTTCACATCCTGACTTTCTTTACCGCTCGACCTCTTTTTTCTCTCGTCCATTTGAAATCCCCCGATTCAGCATGATCATTTAAGCTTTGGTTTCGATACTATGGCCATGATATAGCCGAAGGTGATAGCCGAGCTTATTCCCGCAGCCGCGGCTTTCACGCCGCCTGTCAGGACTCCTGTAAGCCCGGTTTCATTCACCGCTTTAATAACGCCCTTTGCCAGGGTATTGCCAAACCCGGTCAGGGGAATGGTGGCCCCTGCTTCGCCGAATTCCACGATGGCCGGGTAGATCCCAAGGATCCCCAGGACAACCCCGGTCACGACGAACAGTACCATTATCCTGGCGGGAGTGATGCCGGTGTAATCGGTCAAAAGCTGCGCTATAACGCAGATTATTCCTCCGGTTATGAAAGCTTTGACTATATCGGTCATTTATGGCCTCCTTATAATATACACGAGTTACAGTCATCTGTCATGGGGTATTCTCTATGCTCACGGCATGGGCAATGCATGGTATGCTCTCTCCCTGCTGGATCCATGTGGGGCTCATGAGGGCGCCCGTGGCCGCAAACAATACTTTGTTGATCTTTTTTTGGTTCATCAGTTCCAGGATATAGGCCGACAGCACCACGGCGCTGCACCCGCAGCCGCTTCCTCCGCAAACCACATCCTGCCTTTCCAGGTCGAATATCATGCAGCCGCAGTCATCGTACCGGTCACCGGGATCAACGCCGTTCTCCCTTAAAAGCCTTTTCAGCATGGACCGGCCGAAGCTGCCCAGGTCACCCGTGAGGACAAGATCATAATAATCCATGCTCCTTCCCGTATCCTCCAGGTGGGTTAGTATTGTTTCGCTGGCTGCCGGAGCCATCGCCCCTCCCATGTTGTTGGCATCCTTGATTCCCATGTCAACAACGGTCCCGCATGTCAGGTGGGTGATCACAGGCCCGCTGCCCTGCTTGCCGAGGATAATGCAGCCTGCCCCCGTCACAGTCCACTGGGCGGTGGGTGTTCTCTGGTAGCCGAATTCCAAGGGATAGCGGAACTGTTTTTCAGCCGAACAGAAATGGCTGGATGTAATGCATGCCGTCATCTCGGCGGCGCCGTCATCTATGAGGACAGCGCCGATGGCAAGGGCTTCGGCCATGGTGGAACAAGCGCCGTATATCCCAAGGAAGGGAACCTGGACATCGCGGAATGCGTAGCTTGCCGCCGTGCACTGGTTCTGGAGGTCGCCGGATATTATGAAATGGAGATCACCGGCCGATTTCCCGCATTTCTCTAGGGTCTTGGCCAGGGTATCCCTGAGGAGCCTGCTTTCGGCCTTCTCAAAGCTTTTCTCACCGAAATACTCGTCATCTATAATCTGGTCAAAATACCTGGCCAGCGGGCCGTCCCCTTCCTTTTTCCCGACGATGGCCGCACCGCCGAGAACTACCGGCGGGCTGCCCAGCATAATTGTCCGTTTTCCTTTTCTCGTGCTCATGGAGCCGCATCAGTCCTTTTCAGAGTACATAGTTTATGTCAGGTCCATTCCTGACCTCGACCTGCAAAGGAGAAACTGCATGGCCGGATTCATGTCCGGGTTTATTGGCCGGGTTAATGGCATAACAGCCTACATGACCTGGGTCCACAGGTAATAGATAAGCCCGGCGACAACCGAGGCGAAAATGCCGTAGACCAGGACCGGGCCGGCGATCACGAACATCCTCGCCCCTACGCCCATCACGTATCCTTCTTTCTTGTACTCCATGGCAGGGGAAACGATGGAATTGGAAAACCCGGTCACCGGTATGGAGGCGCCGGCGCCGCCGAACTTCCCGATCTTGTCGTAGATGTTCAGGCCTGTCAGCACCGCTCCCAGGAATATCATGATCACGGTGGTCAGCATGTAAGCCGTTTCCTCGTCAACGCCCATGCCTTTGAGGCCCATGAAAAAGAGCTGCGCCACGGCGCATATCAGCCCGCCCGTGACAAAGGCGGCCAGGACATTGCGCAGCACCCTGGACGAAGGCATGGTCTTCTCCACGAGGCGCCGGTATTCGTGCGGCGTGATCTTTTTACTCATAAGCCGTCACCCCGCCGTTTCCGGCAAGTACATATGTTCCCCTGTTAGGCTCCCTGTCCTTTCCCGACCCGAGGAGGAACCATATGCCTACGGCCAGTACAGCCACCAGCAGGAGGGCAAGTATTATATAAAGCACGTTTATCCTGGGCTTTCTCGCCGTCCTTTCCATAAAAACACCCCGCGCTTTGAAATCTGGTTTTATGATTTCATAAGCGCGGGGTTTTTATTCTGTCGGGGCAAACCATGATATGCCGCGGTCCGGTACCGGCGGCCATCTGGCCTATGCCTTGTCCGGCGGGCTGGAAACCGAGAACCTGATCTTGTTGCCGTCCATGGATACCTCTATGCTGCAGCCTTCCCAAATCCTGCCCGAAAGGAACATCTCGGCAAGCTCGTCCTCGATATAGCGCTGTATGGTCTTCCTGAGCGGGCGGGCTCCGTACTTGGGATCGAACCCCTTGTCGATCAGGAACTCCCTGACATCGTCGCTGAAGGTGATGCTCATGCCCTTCTCGCGCACGTCCTTCTCCACTTCGCCGAGCATGATGCCGGCGATCTGCCGCAGCTGGTCACGTGTAAGGTTCTCGAACACGATGATCTCGTCCACGCGGTTTAAAAACTCGGGCCTGAAGGTTTCCTTTATGGCCTTGTCCACCCTTTCCTTAAGGACGTCATATCCTTCCTGGTTGAAGCCGATGCTCCCGGCCTTGAAGCCGGTGCCCGCGTTGGACGTCATTATCAGCAGGGTGTTTTCAAAGTTCACGGTCCTGCCCATGCTGTCGGTAAGTCTCCCGTCCTCCATGATCTGGAGGAGTATGTTGAACACATCGGGATGGGCTTTTTCGATCTCGTCCAGGAGCAACACTGAGTAGGGCTTCCTGCGGACCTTCTCGGTAAGCTGGCCGCCCTGGTCGTACCCCACGTATCCCGGAGGCGCGCCGATCAGTTTGGACACCGTATGCTTCTCCATGTACTCCGACATATCCAGGCGGATCATGGCGTCATCGCTTCCGAAGAGCTCGTTGGCAAGCGCCTTGGCCAGTTCTGTTTTGCCAACGCCGGTGGGACCGACAAAGATGAAGCTGGTGGGCTTCTTCTTGCTCCTGAAATCCGACCTGGTCCTCCTGATTGCGCGTGCCAGGCTTGATACCGCCTCGTCCTGCCCTACCACGCGCTTATGCAGGCGTTCCTCGAGCTTGAGCAGTTTTTCCGCCTCGCCCTCGGTTATGCGCTGTACGGGAATCCCTGTCCAGGACTCGATTACATGGGCGATGTCGTCGACGGTTACATCCAGCGTGCCCGCCTCCTTCTCGAGTTCCTTGATGCGCTCGACAATCCGGCATTCCTCCACCTTGTAACTGGCGGCAAGCTGGTAGTTGTCCTCGAGAGCCGCCTGTTCCTTCTTTTCCTGGATGGCCTTGAGCTGGGCCCGCAGGTTGTCCAGTTCAAGGGCTCCCTCGTTCCTGAGGTTGACACGGGATCCGGCCTCGTCTATCACGTCGATGGCCTTGTCGGGCAGGAACCTGTCGTGTATATACCGGGCTGACATCCTGACCGCAAACTCGATAACCTCGTCTGGGTACCTTACCTGGTGGAAGTCCTCGTAGTATTCACGCACCCCCTTGAGGATCTCGATGGATTCCTCGATGGAGGGCTCCTCCACGATGACGGGCTGGAACCTTCTTTCCAGCGCGCTGTCCTTCTCAATATACTTCCGGTAGTCCTCCAGCGTGGTGGCGCCTATTATCTGTATGTCTCCCCGGGCCAGGGCGGGTTTCAGGATGTTTGCGGCATTCATGGCGCCTCCCTCGGCCTCTCCGGCGCCGACGATATTATGGAGTTCGTCTATCACGAGTATCACGTTCTGCTGCTCCCTGGCCTCGTCGAGGATGGCCTTCATCCTTGCTTCAAACTGGCCCCTGAACTGGGTTCCGGCGACTATGGCCGCCAGGTCAAGCAGGTATATCTCCTTGTCGGCAAGCTTCCTGGGTACCCTGTTTTCGACAATACGCAGGGCAAGCCCCTCGGCTATTGCGGTCTTGCCCACTCCGGGCTCGCCGAGAAGCACCGGGTTGTTCTTTGTCCTGCGGTTGAGGATCTGGATGGTCCTTTCAATCTCCTTTTCGCGGCCAATAATCCTGTCGATGGCGCCCGATCTCGCCTTTTCGTTGAGATTGGTGCCAAAGGTGTTCAGGTTCTTCCTGGGATTCCTGAACGGTTTCTGCTGCTGCGGCCTTGCGGTCTTTTCGGATACCGGATCATGCTTCCCGTGCTTGTTGCCGGAGTCCTTGGAATTTCCCGGACCAAACCCGGGAAACACGGCGTTCATGAAACGCAGCATGGAATTCTTGTCCTCGTCGTCGGAATCATGCCCCTCGTCGGCGCTTGACGGAAGGGACTGGATGAACTCGTCTATGTTCATATCGCCGAAAAAAGCGGCCATCTGCTCGTTGAGGTTCTCAAGATCCTCCTGGGTCAGCCCGGTCTGGCGGATCATGTGCTGCAGCGGGGCAAAACCCTGCTTCTGCGCGCAGGACATGCACAGGCCCATGGGCTCGGCTTTTCCGTCTATAACACGCGTGATAAACACCACCGCGACATTTTCCTTGCAAATTGAGCATTTCATCATTTTTATATCATCTCCCTGCATTCATTGTACCATAAAACCCCGGTCATGAACAGAGCCGGGTTTGTCCTTCCCTTACCTTCATCCGGAATATAAAATCCCGGAAAAGAAACAAGGAACGGTTCTCCAGCTCCCTGAGGGCCTGAGAACCGTCCCTTCGCTTCAGGAAGTCCATTTTAGTGAGTGTTCAGCCGCATTCTGACCGTTATCGCGTTGCCCACAGGGTTGAACTGGATGTCATCACAAAGGCTCTGGACGATGAGAAGGCCTCTGCCTGACTCGTCCATGGCCAGTGCATCGCCGCAGGCCTTTCCCCTGCACTCAATAGTGCGCTTTACGTCAAAACCTTGTCCCTGATCGGTCACACGTATGGACAGAACACGGTCATCATGGAGCCAAACGTCAATACGAACTTTCTTGTTGCTGTCATTGGCGTTGCCATGCCTGATGGCGTTCTGCAGAAGCTCACTCAGGATAACCCTTATATCAAACTGCTGCTCAGCGTCAATGCCCGATATCTTCTCAAGCCTGCCAAGGATGACCTTAACCTGCCTGCATACTTCGTAGGCATCACTGCTTATCATTTCGCTATATATCTTAATACCCTCTTCTTGCCTGACACTCATACCTCAATATTCCCCCGCTCGAGGAGCAAGCAGGATTGCTCTCTGCAAGCTCTCTATTAATATTTACCCATTTTTCACTTCTTTAAAATATAGCGGAACTTTTCGAGGGTTCTTTTCTCCAGACGCGATATGTACATCTGGGATACGTTGAAGTGCTTTGCGATGTCCTTTTGTGTCTTGTTTTCAAAGAAACGAAGCTTAATAAAAAGTTTCTCGGCCTGGTTAAAGTTTTCCATGGCCTTCTCGAGAAAATCGCGGTTGTTTATCCTTTCAAATGTTTCATCGTCCTGGCCCACGGTTTCGTGAAGCTCCAGGTCGTCTTCCTCGAATACCGTCTGGTCGAAGGATTGTATATTATAGACGTTCCAGGATTCAATGATCTCGAGTATGGTTTCCTCCTTCATCTTGAGATAATCGGCGATCTCATCTATCCTTGGCGCCCTCTTGAGCCTCTGCATCAGGTATTCGCGCGCCTGGTTCACCTTCTGGTAGACCTCGTATATGCGGCGCGGTATGCGTATAACCGAGGCCTTGTCGCGGAAATACCGTTTTATTTCCCCAATGATGGTCGGAGTCGCGAAACTGACAAACTTCACGTCGGCGTCGGGATCGAAGCGCTCGACGGCGTTGATCAGCGCCACGCATGCAACCTGGTATATATCGTCGCTCTCTACACCCCTGTTGGCGAATTTCTTGGTTATGATATCCGCAAGATACATGTAACGGGAGATTATCTCGTTGCGGATCTTCAGGTCACGGGTCCTGCGGTAGGCCTCAAACAGTTCTTTCTCCGTACGCTCAAGGTTTTCCCGTGGTTCTTGTTTTTTGCTCATCTTCAGACAGCCCTTTCAAGCTTTTTTGTCATGGATAGCTGCACCTGGTCGTTCGTGTTCAGGATCACCTCATCCATCAAGGCGCGAATGATCTCAAAAGCAAAACCGTCTTCCTCGCCTTCAAAAGTATCCCGCGGTGAACTGCCTGAAAGCCTGAAATCAATCCTTATATAATCGCTGAACAGGTGGAAATCGATATTGATGCCATCGGAAGGGATACCCTTGTCTATCATCCTGTTGATGACCTCGGAGATGGACACCTTGATATCCTCTATCTCGTCTATGTCGAATCCCATCCTGCTGGCTATGCCGGAGGCCGTCAGCCGGGCAATGCTGACATACTCGGCCTTCGGGGGTATTAGGACGGATACCGTATCCAATGGCTTCATTTCGATTCCTCCATAATGAACACTTTGTCAAGCCCAGTTATCCTGAACAGTTTTTTTACATTGGGCTTGGGATTCCTGATCCTTATGTTGCGGTCATTCTGCCTTGCCCGCTTGAGGGCCGCCACCATGATGCCAAGCCCCATGCTGTCTATGTAGCTCAACTCGGAGCAGTCCAGGACAATGTCCTCCTTGCAATCCCCCATTGCCTGGAACAGGTTTTCCTTGAAATCAGGCGCTGAATATATGTCTATCTCTCCGCGAAGCAGTATCACCTTGCCGCTGCCCTCAGTGCTGTCCATGTCCACAACCAAATCAAACATAGGTTACCCTCCTTGCAAGAAATACTAGCGGACCGATTCCACCAGTGCCTTTATGTATTCAACAGCTTTATCGGCATATTTCCCGTTTATGGGCATTACCGCTATCAACCTTTCGCCGATAATGCCCTGTTCCTCCAGTATACTGCTTCCAGTCACATCCACGCCGTACTGCCTGGGCGGGTAACTCTCGCCGTCCTCAACCTGGACGGCAACAACCAGGTTTTCATCGTACGGCGTATCTCCCAGTTCTTCCAGCCTGTCATCCAGGGGCACGAAAACGCCCAGCGGCGCCAGCCTGTTGTAGAGGGCCGTATCGAGGATGAAAACGTCATTCTCCCCGACCATGATTTCCACCGAGAGCTTCTGCCCGTAAGCCACCAGGACCGAAGGATCGACCTTGTCGCTGATTGGAATTAACTGCACCTGCGGCTCGTTTACGCCGATCAGGGGTCCAAGGGCCTTTTCGACGTCCTCTATATCCCGGACATATATCTCGCCGGCGAACACGAGCTTGAAATCCGGATCGACACGGTTTACAAAGCTTAGGACTATCCAGATCACGAAGGCGAGGACAATGGCGCCTGCAAGCATTGTCCATTTATAATAATATATAAAATTCGACAGCTTGTCATGGTCAATGCCGAGAGCCTTGAGAACGGGATTGGGTTTCTCCTGCCGCTCCCTTCTCCTTCTTTCTTCAACCGGGTCGCGGTACTCGATCCCCATCAGCAGCCTATACGCCTCGTCAAGCTCGTCGCGGGTAAAACCGAGGTCGCTGGTATCGGTGTACCTTAATTTCTTGACAAGGACATTGTACTTTTTTACAATGACCTCTTCCGTCGCGTCCCCGCGCAATCCGAAGATCTCCAGGGCCCTCTCCCTGTTCATATATGAAGACCTCCTGAAAAGTCATTCCTTCGGTTTCATCGTCGGGAAAAGGAGCACATCCCTTATGGAGTATGAGTCGGTCAGGAGCATGACGAGCCGGTCAATCCCTATTCCAAGACCGCCGGTGGGCGGGAGGCCGTGTTCCAGGGCAACAAGGAAGTCCTCATCCATCATCTCTGCTTCCTCGTCCCCCGCTTCCCTCTTCCTGAGCTGTTCAATGAACCGCTCCCTCTGGTCTATGGGATCGTTCAGCTCCGAATAGGCATTTCCGAACTCCCTTCCCGTGATAAATATCTCGAACCTTTCGGTCAACGCGGGATTGTCGGGTTTTCTTTTAGCCAGCGAGGATATCTCCACCGGGTAGTCCATCACGAACGTGGGCTGGACCAGGCTGGACTCGACGAACTCGTCGAACAGCATGTACATAACCTCTCCCCTGGTCGGGCTGCCTTCCAGTTCCAGGCCCTTCTCCTTCGCTATGACGCGGGCTTCCTCGTCGCTCGTTATCTTTCCGAAATCCACGCCCGTGTACTTCAGCACCGCTTCCTGCATGGTTATCCTCTCCCACGGCGGAGTAAGGTCTATCTCCTGTCCCTGGTAAATCACCTTCGTGGAACCGGTAACCTCCCTGGCCACGGTGGAGATCAGGTCTTCGGCCAATTCCATCATGCCATGATAATCGGTATACGCCTGGTAGATTTCCATCATTGTGAACTCGGGATTGTGCTTTACGTCCATCCCCTCGTTCCTGAACATGCGCCCGAGCTCGTAAACCTTTTCAAGGCCGCCCACGATAAGCCTCTTCAGGTACAGTTCCGGCGCTATCCTGAGATACATGTCGATATCAAGGGTGTTGTGGTGGGTGATGAACGGCCGCGCGGCGGCGCCTCCCGCTATGGTATTCAGGATGGGGGTTTCCACCTCGAGAAAACCGCGCTCGTCCATGTACCTTCTTACTGCCGAGATAATCCTGCTCCTAGTGATAAAAGTCTTCTTGACCTCAGGGTTCACGATGAGGTCCAGGTACCGCTGCCTGTACCTCGTATCGGTATCCTTCAGGCCATGGAACTTCTCGGGCAGGGGTCTCAACGATTTTGACAGCAGCACGTAATCCTCGATCTTTATGGATATCTCGCCCATGCGCGTCTTGAAAACCGTTCCCTTGACACCTATTATGTCCCCGATATCCAGCTTCTTGAAGCCGGCATACTTCTCTTCGCCCAGTTCGTTTATTCGCGCGTAAAGCTGTATCTTGCCATCCCTGTCCTGGATATCGCAGAAAGAGGATTTGCCCATGTCCCTCTTGCTCATGAGGCGGCCGGCAACCGATACCCATTTGCCGTCGAAGGCTTCGAACTGCGATACTATTTCGGCTGTCCTGTGGGTAACGTCATACCTGACTATGCGGAAAGGATCCGCTCCGGATTTCTGGAGTTCGATCAGCTTTTCTCTCCTGATCCTCATTATTTCGTTAATGTCCTGCATCTCGGCAGCGTTTTCAATAATTTCAGACATATGTTTCCTCCCGGGTGTGCATATTCGGCAGCAAAAAGATAGCTGCACAGCCTAGCCTTTTATCCCGCGGATAAAAAAATACGGAGATTCAAAGAAGGCCATAAAAGAAAACAGCTTACACTTGTTATGTAAACTGTGTTTCGTATCAAATTATACATTAATACCATCTGACAAACAATAGGCTTTCCTACTTATGAATGTCAATAATCTTGTATTTAAGCTTTCCTCCGGGCACATCCACCTCGACGGTATCCCCGGCCTTGTGGCCCATGAGCGCCCTTCCCACGGGCGATTCGTTGGATATCTTGAACGAGATGGGGTCGGCTTCGGCAGAACCCACGATGTGATACTCGAACTCCTGCTTCGAACCGAGTTCCATGATCTTGACTCGGGTACCGAGGTTGACGGTCTGGGTGTCCACCTCGTCCTCGTCGATGATGGTTGCCTGCTTCAGCAGCGTTTCCAGTTCTATTATGCGTGCCTCGTTCTGTGCCTGCTCATTCTTGGCCTCGTCGTACTCAGAGTTCTCGTTTATATCTCCAAAGGCCAGTGCTGCCTTTATTCTCTCGGCAATCTCCTTGCGCTTTTCCCCCTTAAGATATTCGAGTTCCTCTTCAAGTTTTTTCAGACCTTCATAGGTAAGAAGGACTTCTTTGCGATCCATTTTTTTCTCCCCTTTTAAGTATTGCGTGCCCCCGCTAACTTATATACCCTTTTTAGCATTACGTTTCATTATAGTGTACGCCGCAACCCGTGTCAAGGTTTAAGATACAGCCGCATGCCAAGCCGTACTGACGCCTCGGCCGCGCTCTCACCCCAGGCATTGGCGCAGTTTGCCGCAATAAAAGCCGGAAGCCTCCGATACCTCATCCCGTCGGGCAATGGCCCCGTCTCGTCCAGCAGGCAGCCGGGAAGCTCCAGGCATATATCGTAAATCCTTTTTGCCCTGGTGTCAATAACCTTGAGGGCTCCCAGGTCGATAATCCTGCCGCGGTAGACGGCAGGCAGGCTGTCGAAGCTCTCATGGTCGTTTGGGAACCGGATCCACAGGGGCGTCCTGTCCAGGACGGCCGGATCGGAGGTTACGTGGACCGGGATCCCGGTTTCTTCAAAGGCTTCCGCGGCGCCGCCAGGTTCCCGGAATCCTTCGGGGATAAGCACATTCACGGTTTTAACCAGGGTAATCAGCCGCGTAATGGCATACTCCAGGTGCCGCTGGCTGCCCGTTACGGCTACCTCGATGCGTCTGAGCCCAGCTCCGCGGTGCGCTATTCCCAAAAGCTCGGCAAAGCGCGATACCGCTATATCGGCCAGGCAGGACTCATACCTGGCCTTGTGGGAACCGTACAGATCCCTGATGGCCGGGTGCTCGATAACCGAAAGCACCCCCTCTTCGGCCAGTATCCTGTCCAGCCTTCGCTTAAGCCTCCTGCCGGGTCTCCTTTGCTCCTCGCTGCGCCCGGGTGGGTATGGAATGCGGCATATGACCAGGCTGATTCCCGGGTCGAGCTGGACCCTGCTTACGCCGATGTGCGGCGGCGCTATTGACAGGGCCGAAAGTATGCGGCGCGTCAGGTTTCCGGTTCTTCCCGGGCTGGATTCCCGGGGCAGAATAATGCCAAGGTTCATTATTCAGGCCGGCAATCAGAGGTTTCTACCCTATCATACTGCATGACCGGCCGAATAATTACCCGTTCCTTCCTATACGAGCTTCTCCTTGATGACGGCTGCAAGCTTCGGGCCTATCCCCCTGACCTCGCTTATTTCCTCGAGGCTTGCCTCCTTTATCTTCTTCACGGAGCCGAAAGCCCTGAGGAGGGCCTTCTTCTTGGCTTCCCCGATCCCGGGGATATTGTCCAGCGCCGACTGCTGGTGGCGCTTTCTGCGAAGGTACCTGTTGTATTCTACGGCATACCTGTGGGCCTCGTTCTGTATCGATGCGATGAACCTCAAGAGTTCGGGGTCGCTGCCAAGGTCAATGCCGGTCCGCCCGTTCACCAGCCGGTGGGACCTGTGCCTGTCGTCCTTGGCCATACCCCAGACTGGAACCTCGATCCCAAGGTCATCCAGGACCTCCCTGGCGGCGTTTACGTGGCCGGCTCCCCCGTCAACCAGCAAAAGATCGGGAAGTGTCCCGAACGTTTCGTCGTCGGAACCTCCCAGGTACCTGCCGAACCTCCTGAGCAGGGTTTCCTGCATGCTGGCATAGTCGTTCTGCGAGGTTACCGCCTTCATCTTAAAGCGCCTGTAAAGGCTGCGTTCGGCGCGGCCCTCCCTGAATACCACCATGGACGCTACGATCTCGGTGTCACCCGTATTGGATACGTCGTATGCCTCGATAACCGAGGGAGTTTTGTCCAGCCCGGTGGCCGCCTTGAGCTTTGCCAGCGCCTCCCTGGCCCGGGCATCCCCGGCGAGCACCGTCTTCCTGTATAGTTCCAGTTCCTCCCTGGCGTTCTGCTCGGCCAAATCCACGAGATCCGCCTTCACGCCTCTCCTGGGCACAATTATGGTCACTTTCCCCCCTCTCTTCCTGGACAGGATCTCGGAAAGGACATCGGCTGATTCGGGCTCGTACTGCAGGGCGATCTCCCTGGGTATCTCGGGGTTGGCATCGTAATACTGCAGGACGAACGACCCCATCACTGCCCCGTGCGTGGACGCGCCCATCCCTTCCAGCACGAAGGAACGCTTGCCAACCAGGCGTCCCGACCTTATGGACAGGACGCTGGCCGCGCAGTTCCAGTCGTCAAAGAACAGTGCTATCACATCCCTGTCTTCTTCCCTGGTAGAATAGACCACCTGTTTTTTCAGGATTTCCTTCAGGCTTTTCAGGCGGTCGCGTATTTCCGCGGCCTTCTCGAACTTGAGTTCATCGGCATAGCGATGCATCTCTTCCTCGAGTATCCTGACGACCTCATCCTGCCTACCTTCCAGGAAAGCGCAGGCATTCCTTACCAGGACGCCATAGTCCTCCTTCGATATATTGCCGCTGCACGGAGCGGAACAAAGCCCGATATGGTAGTAAAGGCACGGTCTCTGCTTCTTGTCCGGGAATATGGTCCGCCTGCAGGTCCTGATGGGAAAGAGCCTCCTTATGGTATCCAGGCTTTCCCTCACAGCGCCGGCGCTGACATAGGTCCCGAAGTACCTGGCGCCGTCATCCTGGACTTTTCGGACAATCTCTATGCGCGGATAGTCCTCCTGGACGCTGATCCGGATAAGGGGATAGGTCTTGTCATCCTTGAGCATGATGTTGTACTTCGGCCTGTATTTCTTAATCAGCGTGTTCTCAAGGATAAAGGCCTCTTCCTCGGTGCGCGTGACGATGTACTCCAGGGACTGCACGTTGGACACCAGCGCCGCCGTTTTCGGGTCCATGTCCCGGTTTTTGCGGAAATACGACCTTACCCTGTTCTTCAGGACCTTGGCCTTCCCCACGTATATTACCTTGTTTGCGTCATCCCGCATGATATATACTCCGGGCGAATCGGGAAGACTCTTCAGCGTTTCCTTGATGGTTGGCTTCATCTCGACCTCTTTTCCCTTTTACTTCCGCTTAATAAAACCGCCGGCCTGATAGCCGACGGTTTTATTATTCCTCTATTCCGTCATTCCGTTCTTGGCGAATGCCTCCAAGTCATTGAGGGCTTTTTCCTCGTCCTTTCCATCGGTTATGATGGTTATCCTGTCCCCGGGACCGATCCCAAGGGAAAGCAGCCCCAGCAGGCTTTTTGCGTTAGCCTTGCGTTCGTCCTTCTGGATCCATATGCTCGACTCGTACTCCGACGCTTTCTGTATCAGCTTGGCTGCCATCTTGGATTCAAGGCCTGTCTTGCTGGATATTACAACTTCTCTTTCTACCATGGTTAATTTTTCCTCCCGCCTGTTCCCGAGTAAACTGCATTTTTAATTATATAATAGGATATCAAAAAATAAAAGTCCATATATGGCCTCAGCCCGACTGGCGCGCGGTTCTTTCCCCAAGGACAAGCAGCGCAAAGACCGCCGACATCGCAATCGTGCCTGCGATGAAGAAAGGAAACAGTTCCTGGAGGTTTGCCATGACATTGCCGAGGAACCTTATCAGCAAGGCCGGGTCGATACCCATTGCGCTCAGGAAATTGTACATCATGACCGACAAAGGTTTTGCCAGGTGTGAGAGCACGTCGGAAAGCAGCGGACGCAGCAGCGGGCGGAACATGCTGTATAGCGCGGCCAAAAAGAGGATCGCGGCGGCCAGTATCTGCCTCGGGCCCGCCGCAGGCCTGGCGGGAAGTATCTTCTCACCGGCTATGCGGGACATGACCTTTTCCCTGAAACCCTCGGGCACGGCCGCGCCGGGCACGCCGTCAAGCATCTCCTTCAGTTTCTTCCATGAGTCCAGTTCCCGTGCGCACCTTTCACAGTCCCTGCAGTGAGCTTCAAGCCCCTCCATGGATTTCCGGTCCAGCATGCCGTCGATATAACGGCTGAATTCCCTGGCATCTATGCACCTTTTCATGGCATCAATCCTCCATCGCTCGCTTCAGCATTTTCCTTGCCCTGTATATCCGGTTTTTTACTATGCTCATGGGTACCTTCAAATACTCGGCTATCTCCTCGTATCTCATCCCTGATACATGATAGAGCATCAGCGGTTGCCTGTACTTGGGGTCAAGGCCTTCTATGAGGGTTTCGAGCCTTTTCTTGGTTTCCCTGCCTATCACCTGCCGTTCGGGAGAACCTTCGGGATCGGACACCTCCAGGGCGTCTTCGATGGGGCAGAACTCCCTTCTCTTCCGCATGAAGTCGGTGCAGGTGTTGGCCGTTATCCGGGCAATCCAGGTAGAGAACCTGTATTCCGGGTTGTAAGATGCAAGATGCCTGTAAGCTTTCGCGAAGGCTTCCTGCGCGGCATCCTCGGCAAGCTGCGGGTCCTTCAGGCTGGTACGGGCCAATGAATAAACAAGCTTCTGGTATCGCTCCACCAATTTCTCGAAGTATTCCGTCCTGCCCTGGAGGCAGAGCCTGACAATCTCGTAATCCTGCATAGCTTTTCCCCTAACCATGAATTATACGGGTCTTCCAGGGCCATTGTCTGATATCGGTTCCATTATACCAGAACCAAAACCGGCGCAGCTAATCCGGGCAGCCCGGTCCGGAACAACACGAGGCTGGCAGCCCATATCCGGCCGACAGCCTCGTGATATCTTCTTTATGCTTCATCCAGGCACGATGGCCGGTTTCATCCGGCATCGGCAGCCTGCGGTTCGTCATCCGGCTCGTACGGCAACCGTTCATGCATGGCGTCATGGATGCAGGACTGTGGACAAACCTCGGCGCACTTGCCGCAGTTGACGCACTTCGTGTAATCGATCTCCGCAAGGTATTCCCTGACCGTTATGGCATCATTGGGGCACACCTTCTGGCACTTCATGCAGCCGATGCAGCAAACCTTGCAGTTCTTCTTGGCAATACCGCCCTTTTCATGGTTGGCGCACAGGACGGTATATCCGGTGAGCACCGGAACCAGCTTAATGATGCCCTTGGGGCATTGGGCCGCGCAAATACCGCAGCCCGTGCATTTGTCGGGGTTAACCCGCGCCAGGCCGTTTATCGCCTCTATGGCGCCGAAGGGGCACACGTGCTGGCATGAGCCCAGGCCGATGCAGCCGTAGAAGCACTGGGACAATCCTCCCGAAAGCATGTTGGCCGCATGGCAGTCTTGGACACCCTGGTAGTCGTATTTCTTGCCGGCGTTTCTCCAGGTGCCCTCACAGATGACCCGGGCAACCATCTGGGACACTTCACCCTCGTCAACACCCAGGTATTCCGCGATGGCGTTAGTGCCTTCCTTAGTGTTTACCGTGCACTTGCTGGGTGAAACCCCCTCTTTCAGGATTGCCTCGGCAAGCCCGTCGCAGCCCGAATAGCCGCACGCTCCGCAATTGGCCCCCGGGAGCAGTGTCTTTACTTTTTCTATCCTTTCATCGGTCTTCACGGCAAAGACCCTGGAGGCAAAGGCAAGCCCGATGCCAAAGAACAAACCAAGGCCTGATACGATTGTGACCGGTATGATAATATCCATAATTCTTAAGACCTCCTTCCCGCTAAATCACCAATCCGGCGAAGCCAACAAAAGCGACCGAAACCAGTGATGCCGCAATCAGGGCTATGGGCATGCCCTTGAAGAATTCCGGGATATCGCTGGTTTCCAGCCTTTCCCTGATACCTGAGAACAGGATCAGCGCCAGTGAGAAGCCCAGCGCGGCGGAGAACCCGAAGAAAACGGCTTGCAGCAGGCTGTAATTCCTTGAAGGGTCCACATTGATCAGGGCCGATCCCAATACCGCGCAGTTGGTGGTTATCAGCGGCAGATATATGCCCAGGGCCTTGTAAAGCGGCGGAACAAGTTTTTTCAGTACGATCTCGACAAACTGTACCAGCGCTGCGATGACCAGGATGAAGGCGATGGTCTGCAGGTACTCCAGATTATTGGGCTTCAGCAGGAGATCGTTTACAAGGTAGGTCACCAGCGAAGCCAGCGTATTGACGAAAATCACCGCTCCGCTCATTCCCAGGGCTGTGCTCGTCTTCTGGGACACGCCCAGGAAGGGGCAGATCCCAAGGAACTTTGAAAGTACGAAGTTTTCTATCAGAACAGCCAGGATTAATATGGAAAACAGCTCTTTCATAACCAACCATTCCTTTCCGAGGAGTCCCTGAGGCTCAGGATGCCTTTTCGCAGCCGTGACAGCCGACGGGGCATCCCTCGGCTTCCTTCGCGGCTTCAGCCTTCTTCTTCCTGGACAGCCGATTAACCAGGGCGATCAGTGTTCCCATTACCATGAAACCTCCTGGAGGCAGGATCATGATGGTAGCCGGATCAAAGTAATCGGCGGTCAGGTTGAGCCCCATCCAGGTCCCGGAGCCCAGGATTTCTCGTACCGACCCGATAATAAACAGGGCGCAGGTAAACCCGATACCCATTCCAAGGCCATCAAGGGCGGAGAGCAGCGGGCCGTTCTTGCTTGCAAACATCTCTGCCCGGGCAAGGATTATGCAGTTCACAACGATGAGCGGGATAAAGATTCCCAACTGCTTGTTCAGATCGGGGAAATAGGCCTCCATCAGCATCTTTACGATAGTTACAAAGCCCGCGATGACCGTTATGAAAACCGGTATGCGCACCTTGTCCGGAACGATTTTTCTTATAAGCGATATAACCACATTGGAACCGATGAGCACCACGGTTGCGGCAGCACCCATCCCGATACCGTTCACGGCCAGGGTTGTAACCGCGAGGGACGGACACATGCCCAATAGCAGCCTCAAGGTCGGGTTTTCCTTGAGAAATCCGTTGGTTAATACGCTCAATGCCCTTGGTTTCCCTGCCATTTCATTCTTCCCCCTTTATATAATCGCGGACCAGTTCAGCCGCCTCGGAAATACCGTTTGCTATGGCGCGGCTGGTAACGGTTGCGCTGGCTATGGCCTCGATATCTCCATCCACCGCGGGTGCTTTCTTGACAACACGGTACAGATCCTCGGGTATCTCTCCGAGATACTGTTCCAGGTATTTATCGTCATCGGCCTTTGAGCCGAGGCCCGGGGTTTCGTTGTGGGACAGGATCTTGACACCGACAATGGTAAGGTCCTTGTCTATGCCGACAAGCATGGAGATATTTCCGCCGTAACCCCTTGAAGCCACTTCCACCACGTATCCGACGAGCTTGCCCTTATTGATACCCTTACGGAGGTTCCTGATCCTCTCGCCGGGATGATATCCCGCGCTGACCAGTTCATCGCGGCTCACGGCAACACCGAACTCGTCCGTGCCGGGAAGAACCGAGGAAAGAGATTCCTGGAGCGCCTCCTTGTTCCTTTCGTCTATGATAGGCTTGGTAACCCCGTTCACGACAGCCAGCGCGCCGGTTATTACAAAACACACCAGGAACAGGACGATTGCCGGTTTTACGATCTCCTTAAGCATTGGCGCCACCTCCGAAAGGCCTCGGCACCGTGTGCCGGTCAATGAGCGGAACGGCCGTGTTCATCAGCAGAATTGCATAGGACACGCCTTCGGGCATGTTGGTGTACAACCTGAACAGCACCGTTAAAAGCCCGCATCCGAAAGCGTATATTATTGCGCCTTTCCTGGTCATGGGGCTCGTGGTGTAATCGGTTGCCATGAAGATAGCGCCGATCATAAGGCCGCCCGCAAGCACATGGAACAGGGGATCGCCGGTAAATAGGCCTTCCGGCCCCAGCACCCATGACAGAAAGGCTGCCGTGCCTATGTATATAACGGGAATCTCCCAGGTTATAACCTTACGTATAAGAAGATATATTCCGCCGATTATCAGCGCGAGGACCGATGTTTCGCCGATGGATCCGCCGATATTGCCGAAGAACATGTCCAGGTAACCTGGAAGCTCTCCGCCCTCTTTCAGGATGCCCAGCGGCGTGGCCGCGGTGACGGCATCCGCTCCGCCGGCTCCGCGGGGCGCTGTCCATTGTGTCATCCTGCTCCCGTAAGCCACCAGCAGGATCACTCGGGCGCCAAGGGCAGGGTTGATGAAATTCTGCCCGATGCCGCCGAAAAGCTGCTTGATGACGACAATGGCGAAGAAACAGCCCACGATGGCCATCCATTTCGGAAGCGACGGCGGAAGGTTAAGGGCGAGAAGGAGTCCGGTCACTGCCGCGCTGAGGTCCGAAATTGTGTTGCTGCGCTTGAATAAAAACCTTCTCGATAGATATTCGAACAGGACGCATGAAACCATGCATACAACTATGGTCAAAGCCGCATCAAGCCCGAAAAAGTACACTCCGGCGACCGAAGCCGGCACGAGGGCTATAATCACATCCAGCATGATCCTGGAAGTGGAGACCTCACTCCTTATATGCGGCGAAGAACTCACTGACAGCCTGTTTTCCAATTCATCCCCACCCCTTTACTTCTTTGCGTTCCTTCTCAGGTAGTCCTTGCCGATGCGTATGGACTGGACCATCAGCCTCTTGGCCGGGCAGGTATAGACACAGCAACCGCATTCAACGCAGTCCATGATATGAAGCTTCTGCGCCTCCTCGTACTTCCTTGCGTTCACCAGCCTGTCCAGCTCAAAGGGAAGAAGGCCCATGGGGCAGGCACGCACGCAGCGCGCGCAGCGAATGCAGGCAGTTTCCTCGGGAATCCTGCCTTCGTCCTCGTCGAAAGCCAGCAAGGCATTGTTGAGCTTAAGCACCGGCAGATCAAGGGAAAACAGGGAAACTCCCATCATGGGGCCTCCCATGATCACTTTTCCGGGACTGGATTTGAACCCGCCGCAGAATTCGAAAACCTCCCTGATCGGGGTCCCTATCAGCACTTCGACATTCTGCGGGTTTTCCACGGCCGAGCCGTCGATGGTGACCCTCTTTTTTATGAGCGGCATGCCGGTTTTCAGGTAGGCCGCGACAAAGGCAACCGAAACCACGTTCATGACAATGCACCCGACATCTGCGGGCAGCTTTCCGGAAGGAACCTGTCTTCCCGTCAGGGCATAGATCAGGTTTTTTTCGGCTCCCTGCGGGTACCTGGTCGGAAGGGAATGAACCGTTATGGACGGTATGCCGGAAACAGCCTTCGACAATACCTTCACGGCCTCTGACTTGTTGTCCTCCACGCCTATCATGGCCTTTTCAATCCCCGTCCACTTGAGAACGCTAAGGATGCCCTCGATAATGCCGCCGGTATTCTCGATGCACTCCCGGTAGTCCGAGGTTATGTAAGGTTCGCATTCCGCCGCGTTGATGATAAGGGTGTCCACCTTGGCGCCCTTGGGCGGGTTGAGCTTGACATGGGCAGGGAATCCCGCTCCGCCGAGCCCGGTGAGCCCGGAAGCCCGGATCGCGGCAAGGAAGCTCTCCCTGCTGTCAACGACAGGGGGTTTTACTTCCTCATAGACCTCCTGCAGCCCGTCAGGCTTGATCTCGACACACATAACCGGCTTACCCCCCGTCAGCACCATGGGCTCTACCCTGGTCACCGTGCCCGAAACGCTGGAATGGATGGGCGCCGAAACGTAGGCGTCAGAATCCCCGATGACCTGCCCGACCTTGACCTTATCCCCTTTATTGACCTTGGGCTGGCAGGGCGCGCCAAGATGCTGTACCATGGGTATTACGACCACCGATGGAACCCCCATGGTTACGGTTGCCATCTCCGCGGTGTTTTTTTGCTGAGGGGGATGCACGCCTCCCTTGAACAGTTTCATATCTATCACTCCAACAACAGTCATCCACTGATGCGGTAAAGCGGCAGCCACGGCGCGGACAGGACAAGAAGCCTTCGCGGTTAGCTGCTCTCAATTTATAAATGATAACATAGCGTGCCTGAAAAAGATACAGAAAATAATTGCTTTCTGCCGGAGATCATGGGGAATTCTTTGTCCAGGCCGCCGTGATCCTCTTTCTCCAAGCCAAAAATGTTTATTATATACAATATACATTATACTAAAAGAATATAAATTTTTCATATATCATAATCTGTAAATTTTTATGCACAGTGAAATGAAAAGCGGTGTGCAACGGGGGATAAAAATGTTATACTATTAAAAATCCTGTTAATTTCTTACCATTTATTTGGGTTGTCGGGGAGTGATACTTTAATGGAGAAAAAGATGACCGCACAGGATGTTTTAAGCCTGGCGAATGACAGCAAGGTCGAATTCGTCCGCCTGCAGTTCACCGATCTTTTCGGCATGACAAAGAATGTGGCCATTACAGTGAACCACCTCAAGGATGCCCTGGAGAACAGGTTCATGTTTGACGGCTCTTCCATCGACGGATTCGCCCGTATAGAGGAATCCGACATGTTGCTTTATCCCGATCCGGATACTTTTAAGATCTTCCCGTGGCAGTTCAACGGCGGCAGGGAAGCCAGGCTGATATGCGACGTATACCGCCCGGACGGAACGCCTTTCGAGGGTGATCCGAGGTATATACTGAAGCGCGCCCTCAGCCAGGCGGCCGAGATGGGTTATACCTTCAACATCGGCCCGGAATGCGAGTTCTTCCTGTTCCATACCGACGAGACCGGGAAGCCCACCACCATGACCCATGACAGGGGCGGGTATTTCGATCTCAGCCCGATGGACCTGGGAGAGGACGCAAGAAGGGATATATGCCTCGCTCTGGAGGAGATGGGATTCGATGTGCACGCATCCCATCATGAAACCGCAAACGGCCAGCACGAGGTAGATTTCAGGTACGACGAGGCCTTAAAGTCGGCCGACAACCTGGTGACATTCAAGATAATAGTCAAGAAGGTTGTAAAGCGCCACGGCCTCCATGCCACCTTTATGCCCAAGCCTTTCACCGATATGGCCGGAAGCGGCATGCACATCAACATGTCCCTGTCGAGGAACGGAAAGAACGTCTTCTGGGACAAGAATGACAAGTACGGCCTGTCCCGGGAGGCTTACTGTTTCATGGCGGGAGTCATGGATCATATAAAGGCCATAACGGCCATCGCCAACCCGATAGTCAACTCGTACAAGCGCCTGGTGCCGGGGTACGAGGCGCCGGTATACATCACCTGGGCAACCAGGAACCGAAGCCCCCTGATCCGCATCCCCGCCGCACAGGGCGAAGCGACTCGCATTGAACTCAGGAGCCCTGATCCGTCATGCAACCCATATATCACGTTTGCCGTCATCCTGGCGGCTGGGTTGGACGGGATAAAGAGGGGTCTTACTCCGCCGGCTCCCATAGAGAGAAACATCTACCAGTTGTCCGAGGAGGAGCGACGGAACGCGGGAATAGGCACCCTGCCCGAAAACCTTTACGATGCCCTGGCAGCCCTCCAGGAAGACAAGCTCATAACCGACACCCTGGGATCCCATGCCACCTCGCGGTTTGTCCAGGCCAAACTGGAGGAATGGGACGAGTACAAGAACCAGGTGCATCCGTGGGAGATCGGGAAATACCTGGCAAATTACTGATCCGGGCAATATGCAGGATACGGGTTTAAAACTTGCAAAAATGGCTTTTATGGTATATAATCTTTGGAAATGACAGCAGTGCGGCAGGCGCGGTTATAAGCGCATGCCGCCTGGTTTTCCGGAAACGCTAATCCCCCGGACCGGGAGGAAATGATAGATATGCGCTTTTCTAAAATGCATGGCATAGGCAACGATTATGTATATGTCAACGGATTTACCGAGAGGATCGATGATCCTGCCTCGGTTGCCGTAAAGATCAGCGACAGGCATTTCGGTATTGGCAGCGACGGCCTGATCCTAATCCTGCCTTCCCAGGTGGCCGATTTCCGCATGAGGATGTTCAACGCCGACGGATCCGAGGGCAAGATGTGCGGAAACGGAATACGCTGCGTCGGGAAATACGTGTACGACAACGGCCTTACCGACAAGACCGAGGTGACGGTGGAAACCCTGGCAGGCATCCGCAAGCTTGTGCTGTATCCCGGAAAGGATGGGAAGATTGAAAGGGTCCGGGTCTGGATGGGCGTGCCCCGCTTTTCCGACCGGGACGACATCCCCGACCTTCCCGAGAAGAGGTTTCCCGTAACGCTGTCCGTCCACGACAGGAACTTTGACTTTTACTGCGTGTCCATGGGAAACCCCCACGCGGTGACCGTCGTGGATGATACCGCAAGCTTTCCCGTAGAATACTACGGTGCCGAGGTCCAGAAGAAACCCATATTTCCTGAATCGGTAAACGTGGAATTCGTGCAGCTTCTGTCCCGCACATCCATCAGGATGCGGGTCTACGAGCGCGGAAGCGGCGAAACCCTGGCCTGCGGGACCGGGGCCTGCGCGTCCGCCGCTGCCCTGATGCGCCTGGGCCTGATTGAAAGGAAGGCAGAGGTGCAACTCCTGGGAGGAAACCTGGAGATAGACTGGCAGGGGGACGGCCTGTACATGACCGGACCTGCCGCCCATGTCTTCGACGGAGAGATCGATATTTGAGCATGGAGGTTTGAAATCGTGATAATCAACAGCAATTTCGGCAATGTCAAGGAAACATACCTGTTCGTCGAAATCGCCAGGAGGGTAAGCGAGTACAAGGCCGCAAACCCCTCTGCGGATATCATCCGGCTTGGCATAGGCGATGTAACCCAGCCGCTGCCCCAGGCGGCGATCAGGGCCCTGCACGAGGCCGTTGACGAGATGGCCAGGGCCGAAACATTCAGGGGCTATGGGCCGGAACAGGGATACGATTTTTTAAGGGAAGCCATAGCGGAGCACGATTACAGGTCCCGCGGCTGCGATATCGAGCCGGATGAAGTCTTTGTCAGCGACGGCGCCAAGAGCGACACCGCGAACTTCACCGACCTTTTCGGGAAGGGCAACATAATCGGCATTTCCAACCCCGTTTACCCGGTCTATCTTGACAGCAACGTGCTGGCAGACCATGCCGGTTCCCCAGCCGGCGACGGGTATGAGAATATCAGATACCTGGAGTGTCTCGAGGAAAACGATTTTAAACCGCAAATACCCGGGGAACGCCTGGATATAGTCTACCTCTGCTCGCCCAACAACCCGTCGGGCGTGGTTCTGACCCGGGATGACCTTAAAAAGTGGGTGGATTACGCCATGGAGAACAAGACCCTCATCCTTTTCGATGCCGCATATGAGCGCTATATCCGGGACGATACGCTTCCCCACAGTATTTACGAGATTCCTGACGCAAGGAAGGTTGCGGTAGAGTTCAGGAGCTTTTCGAAGACGGCCGGTTTCACGGGCTTGAGGTGCGCGTATACCGTGGTGCCAAAGACGCTTGAAGTTACCGTTTCAACCGGAGACAAACCCCTGAAGCTTCACTCCATGTGGCTCAGGCGCCAGACAACGAAATTCAACGGCGTGTCCTATATCGTGCAGCGCGCCGCGGCGGCCCTCTATACGCCGGAAGGGCAGGAACAGATCGGCAGGATCATAGATATATACCTTGAAAACGCAAGGACTATCCGCAGGGTGTTCGAAGAAAAAGGCCTCAAGGTATGGGGCGGAGAGAACTCCCCGTATGTCTGGCTGAAGGTCCCCGCGGGAATGACCTCCTGGGAATTCTTCGACCACCTTCTTGAACGCTACCATATAGTCGGGACGCCGGGCTCCGGGTTTGGCACCAGGGGCGAAGGGTATTTCAGGCTGACCGGCTTCGGAAGCCCCGAAAAGACCGCGGTAGCCGTGGAGAGGCTGCGCAGGGGCTGATCGGCTGCATGACGCGGCAGACGAAAACAGTTGGGATGGATAAAATCCATTCTAACTGTTTTTTAATTTGACTATAAGGTGATTGTAAATGTCTGGGCATATAATTAACACATAAAGAGCGCAAGGAGGTCCTGGCACATGATAAACAGCATATTGGAGCTAAAGAATACCGTCGTTAAAAAGTTCGGCCCCGTCCCTGGATACGCGATTCTCGTCGTGGGCGGCCTTGCAGTGCTCAGCATTTTATGGTTCCTTTTCAAATCCCTGCTCAAGCTGGCCATTGCGCTTGGCATAGGGGTCATACTGGTACTTGGCGCATTCAGGCTTTACGAGGCACTAAGCTCAAAGAAGAAGGGCTGAAAGCCACCCTCCTATTGCTGCGGACAGCGCGGCGCCTTTAGCGGCTGCCGCGCTGTTGGTTTTCCGTAAAGCATCAATTACTGGGCGGGGTTTTCAACCTTACCCGCGAACAATACCGCTCCGGTCTGGTTGTCCGTGATGGCGAATATGAAGGGCTTATCCAGGTAGAACTCCATGATTTCCTCGGGCTCGGGCATGGCGGCCATGGCCGCAACTTCTACAACTGTTGCGGCAGCGGCGATCGTGCCTTCCTCATCAAGCTCGATCCTGCATTCATGGAGAACGCGGTTCACCAGGGCGCCTTCCACCATCTGGCTGAAGTCGGCAGCAGTGCTAAAGGCATCGGTCATTCCCAACTCTTTGAGGTATTCGCCAATCTCGTCCCTGAAGCTGAAGCTCAGCTTGGGAACCTTGAGATCCGTTTTGAAGGAAACCATCTTGTCGTTTATGTCAAGAAGCATATCCGCCGAAAGTCTCTCCACAAGCTCATTGACATCGCCCTCCGGACGCAGGAAGAGCATGGACGCCCCGCCCTTGTAGTGGAGTTTTAAGGCTTTAAAGTCTCCCGCATTATAATAGGGAACCCTGAACATTCCGTTCATCATGTCAACCTGCACTGTTTCACCTGTTCCCAGCGTAAAATCCTCCTTCTTTGTGTGGCCTTCATTGAATTCATCGACCCAGGCCCCCTTGAAATACAGGGTATTGACTATGAGCGTTATGGTATCGGGGTCGATACTGCTTACGGGATTTGTGATAAATCCCCTTGTCTTGTCAGATATCCACCTGTTAATCTGGCTTGCTGAAGAAGGGAGGGGTAACACCTCGGCATCGTACCATTCCTTGGCCAATTGTACAAAGCTATCCTTAAGCCTGTATTCCCTGTTCACCCACAGGGAGTTTGCCGGAAGTATAGTAACATCCTTCCTGTTGTAGAAGCTGCTGATCAGGTCCCTGTATTTGCTATTGTACTCGTCCTGCGACACTCCCCGGGTATTGATCAGGCCGTTGATCTGATCGCGGGTGGTGCCGGCAGCGCCGTTGTTAAGGACGGAAAGCGCTGTTGAGAGGCTCACGGGAGATATGATCATATTCCTGCCTTCCGTATCCGCCCTATTGATCATCTTTAATATATCGAATCCCAAATCGTTGATATCAAGGATAACAGGGTCACCCAACTCGATATGGGTCGCATCGGACGGTATAAAAGCATATGCGCTTCTTCCCATCGTGCATCCCGCAAGAAGGAATGTCATGATAAGGACAACTGCCAGTGCTGTTTTCGAGGCTCTTTTTTGGAGGGTTTCCGGATATTTGGCCATAACATATTCCTCCTTTATATTTCCATTATTTTCTCATAAAGGTTAGACGTACTGCCGGCACATTCGGTTCATTCCCTGTTGTCAACGGAGCGCGAATATGTGTCATTATGCCGCGGGAGAAGCGCCGGCCATACGCGTGATATTCCCGGCCGAGAAAGTCCGGTTTTTCCCGCGGCCAAATAACTGTCATAATACAAGCCTTTTCCCTGATATGATTTACGGGTGGTGTATATGATCATTATCAGCATCAGCAGAAGAAAACTGAAATTGATAGCGGCAGCCGCACTGGCAGTGTTCCTCGTTTCCTTCTGCGTCTGGCAGATATTCGGGAACCAGGATACCGAGAATTACTTCGAACTGGTCAACATGCTGCGTCAAAGGGATGTAGCCGCGTCAGGCGAGATCCTGGAGGAGACGTCCCCCGCTACCGAAAGCAGCGACGAGGTACAGATCTTCGACATAGGCAAGGGCAAGGTGGTCAAGAGGCTGAAGACCTCCCCGAAGATACAGGAGCAGGCCAGGAGGATTATCAGTAGCATCACGGGGATGTATGCCAAGGTCCAGCCGTTTCCCGACAAGGGGTATATCGTGAAAATCCCCGTAAAACCCGCCCTCAGGGTACAAAGCCAATATATCAACGCCTCCGTCGACAGGATATACGTTATTTTCACCGCTGAAGAGCCGCCCATCGTCCTGATACTGGACAGCTCCGAAAAACCATTCGTTTACAATTTCAGCTGGGATACCGGCGAGCTTGAAAAACTGCTGGACTATAAGTTCGTTTACTAGGCCGAGGCAGCCAAAGGGGCGGATCAATCACCCGCGTCCCTTTGCCTGGATATCTCGAACATCATAAGGGCCGCGGCAACGCCGGCATTCAGGGATGATATGTTCCCCTTCATCGGAATCCGGACCAGGAAGTCGCATTCCTCCCTGATGAGCCGGCTTATTCCCTCTCCTTCGCTGCCGATGACAAGGCCGATGGGGCCTTTAAGCCCGGCCTCGTAAAGCGTCTTTTCCCCGCCGGGATCCGCCCCGGCAATCCATATGCCCTTCTTCTTAAGGTCGCGTACAGCCTGGGCGAGGTTTGCCACCCTGGCGATGGCTATGAATTCCTGCGCGCCGGCGGCGACCTTCGCCACCGTAGCGTTAAGGACCGCCGAGCGACGCTTGGGGATGATGATGCCGTGAGCCCCGGCGCACTCCGCGCTCCTTATGATGGAGCCGAAGTTGTTGGTATCCGTTATGCCGTCCAGTATGACGATGAACGGATCTTCCCTGCGCCGCGAGGCTATCTCCAGGATATCCTCCACACTCGCATATTCCTTTACAGCGGCATCGAGGATAACACCCTGGTGGATCCTCGCGGAGGACATCCTGTCCAGCTTTCTCCTGTCCACGTATTGGACGGGAATGTCGCTTCCCCTGGCCAGGGACGCGATCCGGGCGAGGACAGGGTCCGGGTTGTCCCTTTCTATATATACCTTGTTGATCGGGCGGCCCGACCTCAACGCCTCCAGCGCCGGGTTCTTGCCCTCGATCCTGTCCTCCCTGTCCCGGAGGTCTTCTTCCGCCATGTCCCGTCGCTGATCCGCGGGGGGACGGGATATTTTCGAGCCGGCCTTCATATTCTTCGGGACAGGCTTTATGCCGTGTTTATCCTTCTTCCTGCTCATGTATGACTCTCCGTTTCATCACTTTCTATGATGGAAGCTGCGCGCTCCAGGATGCTCTCCAGCCTCTCCTTCCGGTTGGCCAGGTACAGGTAGCCCAAAACCGCTTCAAGGCCCGTGGCGTAATGGTAGTCCTTGAGGTCGGCATTCCTTGGCACGGTCGTGGATTTCGCGTTCCGCCCTCTTCTGAAGACAAAGGCTTCGTCCTCGTCGAAATCCTCCTGCAGTTCCCTGGCTATCCTGGACTGGGAGGCCGCCTTTACATACCTGGTGGCGTCGATATGGAGCGCGTGTGATGACGCGCGTTTTCTCCTCACGAGCCTTTCCCTTATGAAAAGATTGAACACGGCATCGCCTATGAAAGCCAGCACCGCAGGCTGCAGCAGCCTTATCTCATCGGCGTTTCCGTTTACCAGGCTATCGTTTTTCATATCATCATTCTCCGCCCATTACACAAATCCGCCCTGCCTTGGCGAAGGCACGGCGGACAAGCGTTTTTTCATAAAGCCCATGGCGAAGGTGCCGGCATGGTCTTCGGGCTCCAAGGGTATAGTCGGCCTTACCTGACCACTATATTGATCAGCCTGCCCTTTACCACTATGACCTTCACAATGCTCCTTCCGCCAATATACCCCGCGGCCCTCTCATCCGCCAGGGCGGCCTCTTCAACCTGCTTGTCATCGGCATCGCGGGGCACATTGATCTTGTATTTGACCTGGCCGTTGATCTGCACGGCCATCTCTATCTCGTCTCTGACCAGGGCTTTTTCGTCGTAGGACGGCCAAGGCTGGTTGAATATCGAATACTCGTATCCCAGGGTTTCCCACATCTCCTCGGCGAAATGCGGGGCGAACGGCGAGAGAAGCAGGATGGCGTCCCTCAGCGCGTCTTCCATCAGCCTCATGTTCCGGTTCTCCAGCGCATCGTACTTGTACAGGGCGTTGATGAGCTCCATGATGCGCGCGATGGCGGTATTGAACTGGAAAACCTCGATGTCCTCGGTAGCGCTTTTGATGGCGTAATGCCTTATATAATTGAGCTCCTTCTCCTCGGGACCGAACCGGTCGCTTCCCGGCGTTCCTTTCTCAGCCGCGAACTTCCTGACCAGCCTTTCCACCCTGGCGATAAACCGGTCAATGGCACGGATGCCTTCGTCGCTCCAGGGACCGCCTTCCACGTAGTTGAAACCGAAGGCCAGGTACGTGCGGAACACGTCCGAACCGTACCTTTCAATGTATTCATCGGGAGATACGGTGTTGCCTCTGGACTTGGACATCTTCTGCCCGTCCGCGCCCAGGATGACGCCCTGGTGCACGAGGGACAGGAACGGCTCGTCAAAATCAAGGTAGCCCATGTCCCTGAGCGCCTTGGTGAAGAACCTGGCGTACAGGAGGTGCATGGCGGCATGCTCGGCTCCGCCCACGTACTTGTCGACGGGCAGCATCTTGTTGATCAGTTCCCGGTTGAAGGCTTCCTTGTCGTTCTTGTTGTCGGGGTACCTTAAGAAGTACCAGGACGAGCACACGAAGGTGTCGAGGGTGTCCGAATCTCTCTTTGCGGGGCCGCCGCAGGAAGGACACGTGGTGTTTATAAACTCCTCGCACTTGGCAAGGGGCGATTCCCCGTCGGGGGTAAACACGACATTGTAGGGGAGTTCCACCGGGAGCTGGTCCTCGGGGACCGGGACAATGCCGCACTTATCGCAGTAAATAATCGGGATGGGCGCGCCCCAGTACCGCTGCCTGGAAACCAGCCAGTCGCGGAGCCGGTATGTAACCTTCGGCTCGCCCGCGTTTATGCCCTGGAGCTTCTTCACGATGGCTTCCCTGGCCTCGGCGGAAGAAAGGCCGTCAAACTCCATGCTGCCCACGAGGAAGCCGTCCTCGACGAACGGGAGGGAATCGTCAACACCTTCCGCGCCCTTTATCACGCGCCTGATCTCAAGGTTATACTTTTTCGCAAACTCGTAATCCCTCTCGTCATGGGCGGGCACTGCCATTACGCAGCCCGTGCCGTACGCGGCCAGGACGTAATCTGCAATCCAGATCTGCACCTTTTCCCCGGTGAGGGGATGGACGGCATAGGCGCCGGTGAAAACCCCGGTCTTCTCGCGCACGGTGGACATGCGGTCTATCTCTGAAACCTTCGCCGTGGCCTCCCTGTATTCGTCAACGGCTTTGCGGCAGTCTTCGGTGGTAATCATGTCCACCAGTTCGTGCTCGGGCGCAAGGACCACGTATGTCACGCCGAAGAGCGTATCGGCCCTGGTGGTAAACACCCTGAAGGAGAGATCGCTGCCTGCCACCTTGAACTCGATTTCAGCGCCCTCGGACCGCCCGATCCAGTTGGTCTGGATCTTCTTCGTCTTCTCGGGCCAGTCCAGGGCCGGCAGGCAGTCCAGCAGCTCCTGGGCATACTTGGTGATCCTGAAAAACCACTGGGTCAGGTTCTTCCTGGTAACCTCGGAACTGCAGCGCTCGCAGCGGCCTTCCACGACCTGTTCGTTTGCCAGGACGGTTTTGCAGCTCGGACACCAGTTCACGGGCGCATTCTTCCTGTATGCCAGACCATGCTTGTAAAGCTGCAGGAAGATCCACTGCGTCCATTTATAGTACTCGGGCAGGCAGGTTATCACTTCGTAATCCCAGTCGAAGGTGGCCCCCATCTGCCTGAGCTGTTCTTCCATGGTGGCTATGTTCTGCATCGTGGAGTCCTTCGGGTGGATGCCGGTCTTTATGGCATAGTTCTCAGCAGGAAGCCCGAAGGCGTCGAACCCCTGGGGATGGAATACGTTATACCCCTGCATGCGCTTCATCCGGGCCCAGGAATCGGTAAGCCCGAAATTGTACCAATGGCCCGCATGGAGCTTGGCTCCCGACGGGTAGGAAAACATCTCCAGGCAATAAAGCTTCTTCTCGAGATTGTTCTTGTCAAACTTGTAGATCTTGGTCTCTTCCCATTTTTTCTGCCATTTTCTGTCTATCTCTACCGAGTACGCCATTTAAAAAGCCTCCCAAGCCTAAAAATTTGCATCGCTATCCGGGGTTCCAGCAATGCCGCAGGACCCCTGGTTAATTACTTGAGGAAACCGGCAGTTTTCAGGCCCTGGCCGCCTGGATCTCATCCAGGGGAACAGGTTTTCCGTCCTGCCAGAGCCGCTCAAGCCCGTAGAATTCCCTGTCCTCCTCGAGAAAGATGTGAACCACGATATCACCGTAGTCCATCAGGATCCAGCGGGCGCTGCTGTACCCTTCCTTTCTCAGGCAATGCACGTTCCTTTCTGCGAGTTTCTCCTCAACATGGTCGGCAAGCGTCTGGATGTGCGTCATGGATGTGCCGCTGCATATGATGAAATAATCCGCAATCGTTGTAAGATCCCTGATGTCGATTGCCTTCACATCCTTTGCCTTCTTCTCGTGCAATGCCTCCACTGCCAGCGTAAAGATTGACTCATTATTCATTAACCCGGTATCTTCCCTCCGTTCTGTGGCCAAAGCCTTGCAGACAGGTTTTCATGATATTATACCATATATTATAAATACGCTGCCATCACTTCTTCACCTTACGCTTCCCACCTGGCAAACGTTCCGCACGGAAGCACCAGGCTTGTGCCGTCAATGGGAAGCCCCACCTCGCCGCATGTTACCGTGCCGCCGTGCCTGCCCTTTATAGCCAGTTCCAGCAGGTTGGCCGACACCTGCGAGGAAAACCCGGCGGTATATGAATTAAGGAGAAAGAACAGCGGCTTGTCCGAGAGGACATCTTTAAGTTCGTCAACCAGGGAATAGAGCGCATCCTCCAGCTTCCACACCTCGCCCCTGGGGCCCCGGCCGTATGAGGGAGGATCCATGATAACCGCGTCGTATCTCCTGCCGCGCCGTATCTCGCGCCGGACGAACTTTATGCAGTCGTCCACGATGTACCTGACCGGCCTTTCCGATAAGCCCGAAAGGCTTATGTTTTCCTTTGCCCAGCTTACCATGCCCTTCGAGGCGTCCACGTGGCAGACCGAGGCGCCCGCCGCCAGGCAGGCGCAAGTGGCGCCTCCCGTATAGGCAAAGAGATTCAGAACGCTGACGGGCCGCTTCGCTTCAGCGATGGCGCCGGCCATCCAGTCCCAGTTGACCGCCTGCTCGGGAAAAAGGCCCGTATGCTTGAACCCCGTGGGTTCCACCTTGAACTTCAGGTTCCCGTAGTTGATGGTCCAGCTTTCGGGGATGGGTTTTTTAAATTCCCACCGGCCGCCCCCGCTTTTGCTCCTGTGATAGATGCCATGCACTTCCTCACGGACAGCCGAAGGTTTAGTCCATGGCCAGATGACCTGCGGATCGGGCCTTCTCAGGATATACCCGTTCCAGTATTCTACCTTTTCCCCGTCTCCCGCATCAAGTATTCTGTATTGCGTCCATTTGTCAGCAACAAGCATTTTTTCACCCGATACCGATCGCATCTATTATTGCCGCTGCCTGGCCAGGTTAAACCTTTTCTTGCCGCAAAACCGGAAATTAATAGTCATATCCCCAGCAGGCGGAGGATCTGGGCCCCTGCCGGGTTGTTGAGCAGCGCAAGCCCGAGGGCCGTGTATACCAAGAGTATGAGGGCCAGGCCGGGAATGCCCAGGAGAAGCCCTCTGCCGGCCTTCTCATCCCGCCCGGGCAGTTCCACCCTGGTCCTGGTGACTGCGCGGACCACCAGCAGGAGGCCGAAAATGACTATCAGGCATGCGATGAAGATTATGAAAACCGGTATGATCATGCTGTTCAGAAAATCGGCCAGGGACATGCCGTACATCTCGGCCAGTCTCGAAAACTCGGGGGCCGAGAACGGATCGGAGGCCTCCTGGGGCACCGGACCCGGTCCCGGGACGACTGGCGTCGTGGAATGCACGAGCAGGGTGATAAGGCCGTTGTTCATGAAATGAAGGATCATGCCGTTGAAGATGGAACCGGTGCGGTAGACCAGGTAAGCCGAGATCATGCCGATGAAGGTTTGGGCGGCAAACCTCTGGAAATCAAAATGGAACAGGCCGAAAAGCAGGCCGCTTAAGAATATGGACCAGCCTGCACCCATCCTCTCAAGCCCTCTCTGGATCAATCCCCTGAAAAGCAGTTCCTCGCAGACCGCGGGGACAACTGCTATGAGGAACAGCGACCAATAAACGCTGCCGCCGGCCATCACGTTCGTGACCCCTGTGTTAATCTGCAGCGATCCGAAGGTGTTCTTTATGATAATAAGGGCGATTAGCCCTGCGCAGGTGCCCGCTATGATCATGACCGGGCTGATCATCAGCGTAAGGAGAACCTCGATAGCCCTGGGCTTTCTCAGTCGGAAGGTGGGCACAATGTCAAGACGCCTTGCCTTCGCCAGAAGGAACGGCGGCAGGGCGATTATCAGTATTTCCGATATGATGATATAAAGGCCGGCCGGCATGCCGAGCCTCCCAAGGCGGCTGCCTACAACTATAAAAAGGATCGCGGCAATAGTATACATCAGCCCGGAATCCCTGGTATCAGGCAGTCTCTGTTCTATGCTTTCCATCCGTTCCAGTTCCATTTTTACTACCCCGGCATTCGTCCTCACATTTACCAATCATTATAACACTTTATTTTCCCGGTGGGAAAGCCCGATATCCCATAATTGCTTGCAACATACCCGGAAGTTTGGTAGCATACTATTTAAGGAAGGACAAGTCAGCGCGGCGTGCGGCTGCTTGCTTCCGATTCTCGTGATTCAAGGAGATGGAAAAGATGCCCGACCCATTGCCCGAAAGGCCGGATCTGGACGATTATTTGAAATGCGACGATATTATCGACTACGATAACCCGCTTGTTGAGGAAACGGCGGAGCAAATCACGGAAGGGCTCAGGGATAATATTTCCAAGGCGCAGGCAATATACGAATTCGTAAGGGATCACATTCTTCACTCATTTCAGATCGACGCGACCAGCATCACAGTCAAGGCATCGGAAGTGCTTGAAAAAGGACACGGCACATGCTACGCGCAGGCCCACCTGCTTGCCGCCCTCATGCGCGCGGCAGGAATCCCATGCGGCCTGTGCTACCAGGCGGTAAAGGATAATGACGACCCGGACAGCCGCCTGGTGGTTCACGGCTACAACGCGGTCTACATCGAAGAAATCGGGAGGTGGGTGCGCCTGGACGCCAGCAGGAGCATCGAGGAATACGATTTCTCATTTGACTTCGATAAGGAGGCCTCCGGACTGGAGGTTGACACGCAGGCGGGCGAATATGACGACCCGGTAGTCTACATAAACCCCAGCAAAATCATTGTGAAAACCCTGAGAAAGTACGACAGCATCGAAGACCTGAAGGAAAACCTGCCGGACAAGTACTAATAACTTTCCGGTCCATACCGGCACGCCCCGGTATTATAAGCGAATCAAAAAGGCATTTACGTTGCCAATCCTGTCTAAAAAACAGGGGGTAAACGGCGGGAAATACAGGACCTGTAAAAAAGGTTTGTTTTTCCTGCCTTTTTTGTTGTATGATGGTAGGCAGGGACTTTGACATGGGAGGATAACCGATGATTGAACTTGAAGGACTTACGAAAAAGTTCGGGAATGTAACGGCCGTAAGCAACCTGTCGTTCACTGTAAGGAAGGGCGAGATATTCGGCCTCCTGGGCGAGAACGGCGCAGGCAAGACCACGACGCTGAGAATGCTGGCGACCATGCTGAAACCCACCTCGGGAACAGCCCGGGTTGCCGGGATCGATATAGTGGAATCGCCCGAGGAGGTAAGGGGGAAGGTAGGCATCCTTTTCGGCGGAGAAAGCGGCCTGTACGACAGGCTCACCGTCTCGGAGAACATACAGTATTTCGGGGAACTTAACGATATGCCGGTGAGCGAGATCAGGAAACGCATCCGGGAACTTGCGGACGCGTTCGGAATGAACGATTTCCTGGACAAGAGGGCAGGGAAACTGTCCAAGGGCATGCGCCAGAAAGCCTCATTCGCGAGGGCCATCGTCCACAACCCCGAAGTGCTCCTCCTGGACGAACCCACGTCAGGCCTGGACGTGGGCGCCATGCGCGAGGTCCAGGAATTCCTGGTGAACCAGAAGAAAGAGGGCAAGACCATACTCTTTTCCAGCCATACCATGAGCGAGGTGGAAAAGCTTTGCGACAGGATCGCCGTGATCCATAAAGGGGTTCTGGTGGACACGGGCACAACCGACGAACTCCTGCAAAAGTACGGGGCTCAAAGCCTGGAGGAACTGTTTGTGAGACTGGTGGGTGATGGCAGATGAAATGGAAGCATATCATGACCGTTTTCAAAAAGGAACTGAAGGACATAGTGCGTGACCGCAAGACGCTGTTTTCGAGCATCGTGGTCCCCATTTTCCTCATGCCCGTTATTTTCCTGCTCGTGGGAGGCAGCACGGCGAAGATGAGCGAGGAAATGACGACCAACATCACGGTGGCCCTTACGGCGGAAAGCTACAGCCAGGCAGCCCAGGATTTCCTGAAGGAGAGCCTGGAAACGCAGGGCGAGGATATCACGATAGTCGACCCGGTGGACGATCCCTGGGAGGCAATAAACAGCAAGAAGGCAAAGCTGGTGGTGTCGCTGGACAGGGATTTCGAGGAAAAACTCGAAAAAAACGAGCCCTTTACGCTCAAGATATACTATGACAATTCCCTTTCCCGCTCGGGCGGCGCGGTAGGCTCGCTGAGATCCGCCATAACCAAACTGAACGGGAAGATCGCGGAGCAGCGCCTCGAAGCGATGGGCATCGACCCGGCAATACTGACCCCTGTCCTGGTGGAGACCGAGAACGTTTCCAGGACCGGCGAAGGGAACATGATGCTGATGATGCTGCTTCCCATGCTAATAGCCATGCTGGTGGCAGTGGGAGGCATACCGGCCGCCACTGACCTCGTGGCCGGAGAAAAGGAGCGCATGACCTTTGAACCGCTGCTGACAACCCGCCCCAGCAGGATGTCCATCCTCATCGGAAAATACCTTACAATCAACGTATTCAGCTTTGCAAGCGTGATTTCGACCCTTACAGGGATGCTCCTCGCCTTCCTCATCAACCCGGCTTCCATTACCATGGGTTTGGGCCAGATCGGCGGTTTCAGGCTGGACTACGTCTCGGCCGTACTGTGCGTTATAGTGACCCTTCTTCTCGGGATGACCTTTTCCGGGCTGCAGCTGGCGATCAGCACATACGCCAGGTCCTTCAAGGAAGGGCAGACCTACCTGTCCCTGCTGATGTTCGTGGTGATCATCCCCGCCTATGCCACCATGATGGTCATGCCCAACGATATACAGCTTTTCATGTACCTGATCCCAGTCCTCAACACGATCTCCGCGTTCAAGCTCGTGCTGGGCGGGCTGACCAATTATACGGGCCTGCTGCTGGCGGTGCTGACCTCGCTGGTATACGTGGCGCTGTCCCTGCTGATAGCAGCCTCCATGTTCAGGAACGAAAAGTACCTGTTCCGCAGCTGACAATCTGAAACAGGGAACGGCAGACTACTCGAAAATATAGAAAGAAAACGCTTGAAGGGATCCCGTAAAGCCCGGCCGCTGTGCTGCACGGCTGCGAAACATCAGCCACTCGAACGGGGGGCGGCTGAACTCGCTTCGCTCAAACAGCAGCCACCCTTTTCCCGTTCTCGCGGGATGTTTCGGCGCCTTATCGCAAGGCGGCCTTGTTTTACGGGATCCCCCCATTATGTTTTGTCAGTCCAGTTCTTTATGGGCAGCAGCGATGGTTTCCCCTACATCGATTTCGGGTTTGCCGCCGGATTGCTTGTTGGACAGGCAAAGCAGGTATTCGATATTGCCCTCGGGGCCTTTGATCGGGGACCAGGTCAGGCCTTCGATCGCAAATCCCAGGGACCTGGCCGAATCCATCACCCTGGCTATTACCTCTTCGTGAACGGCAGGATCCCTGACCACGCCCTTCTTCCCCACTTTTTCGCGCCCCGCCTCGAACTGGGGCTTGATGAGGCAGACGGCCAGCGCCCCCTCTTTCATCAAAGCCTTGAGGGGAGGCAGTATCAGCCCCAGGGAGATGAAGGAAACGTCCACCGCCCCGAAATCCACCAGTTCACCGATATCTTCGGGTTTCACATAACGGAAATTTGTCCTTTCCATGCAAACAACCCTCGGATCATTGCGCAGCTTCCAGGCAAGCTGGCCGTAGCCCACGTCCACGGCGTATACCTTGGACGCGCCGTTTTTCAGCATAACATCGGTGAATCCGCCGGTTGAAGCGCCCACGTCCACGCATGTCAGGCCTTCCAGCCTTATGCCGAAAGCCCCGAGGGCCTTTTCCAGCTTGAGCCCGCCCCTGCTCACATATGGGACAGGATCATCCTTCACGGTTATCGTTGAGCCCGGATCGCACATGAAACCGGGCTTGTCGGCACGCTCTCCGTCCACGAAAACCATGCCGGCCATAATGGCGCGCCTGGCTTTCTCCCTGCTCTCAAAAAGCTGTCTTTTCACCAGTATCACATCGAGGCGTTCCTTACCCATCAGCGGCCTCCCTTATTGCCGGATCCGCCGATGAAGCCCATTATGCGTTCCTTCATGGAATGGGGATCCAGGCCGTATTTCCCGTATATTAGCTCCCTTGCGCCGTGGGGTATCGCCTCGTCGGGAAGCCCCAATAGCAGCGCTTCGGCTGGGATACGCTCACGGCTTATGAATTCCAGGACGCCGCTTCCGAAACCGCCGCTGGCTATACCGTCCTCCATTACAACAACGCGCCCGGTCTTGCTGATGGACTGCTTTAAGAGCAGTTCGTCCATGGGCTTTATAAACCTTGGGTTGATGACCTCGCAGCTTATGCCTTCTGCCTCGAGAAGCTCGGCGGTCTTGAGCGCCCTTCCAAGGAAGTTTCCGACCGCGATTATGGTCAGGTCCCTGCCCGGGTTTACGACCATTCCCTTCCCGTGTTCTATCGGCTGCCGCAGCGCCTCTATCTCGCTGCCGGTCCCGCGGGGATACCGGATCGCGACAGGGCCCCTGTGCCCGAGGACTGCGTATTCCAGCATCATCTCCAGTTCACCCGGCGATGCGGGCGCCATGAACGTGAAATTCGGCATGGTCCTGATATAGGCTATATCGTATATGCCCTGGTGGGTTTCGCCGTCTTCCCCGACCACTCCCGCACGGTCTATGGCGAAGACCACGTGAAGGTTCTGCAGGGCGATGTCATGGAGCATCTGGTCATAAGCGCGCTGGAGAAAAGTGGAGTAGATCGCAACGACGGGAATGATCCCCCCCTTGGCCAGGCCCGCGGCAAAGGTAACCGCGTGCTGCTCGGCAATCCCCACGTCGAAAAAGCGCGCGGGGAAGGATTCCCTGAACTGGTTGAGCCCGGTCCCGTCCGGCATGGCGGCGGTAATTGCCGCGATATCCGGGTTATTCCGGGCAAGCTCGCATATCTTCCTGCCGAAGACCTCGGAATAGCTCTCGCCCCCGTTGGATTTCAGTTCGCCGGTTTCGATCTCGAAAGGCGCGATGCCGTGGAAGACATTGGGCTTTTCCTCGGCGTACTTGTATCCCTTCCCCTTAACAGTGCAGACATGGACAAGCACGGGACCTCTCATGGTCCTTACATGCTCCAGGACAGCGATAAGTTCGCGGAGATTATGCCCGTCGATGGGACCGAAATACCTGAAGCCCAGGTCCTCGAAGAACATGGACGGCACGAGTATGCTCTTCATGGCCGCCTTGATGCGGTGGAGGAACCTGCGCAAATGCTTGCCGGACTTGGGAAGCCTCCGGTCGATCAGGGACTGGATGGATTCCCTTGTCTTATAGTAGAAAGGCCTCGTGCGAAGCCTGCTCAGGTATCGGGACAGCCCGCCCACGTTCGGGGCTATGGACATACCGTTGTCGTTCAGGATGATCAGCAGGTTTGTCCTGGCGTTTCCCGCGTCGTTAAGGGCTTCAAGGGCCATTCCTCCCGTGAGCGCGCCATCGCCTATCACGGCTGCCACGCAGTAATTCTCGCCCACCAGGTCCCTGGCCCTGGCCATGCCGAGGGCGGCGGAGATCGAAGTGGAACTGTGGCCCGTATTAAAGGGGTCGTATATGCTCTCCTCGGACTTGGGAAAACCCGAAATGCCATCCATCTGCCTGAGGGTATCAAACCTGTCCTTCCTTCCCGTAAGTATCTTGTGGACATAGGTCTGGTGCCCTACGTCCCAGATTATCTTGTCCTTCGGGGTGTCAAAAACGCGATGAAGGGCCAGGGTAAGCTCCACGACGCCCAGGTTGGAGGCTATATGCCCCCCGGTGTTGGAAACGGTGTTTATGAGAAACTCCCGTATTTCGCCGCTAAGAGCGTTAAGCTCGCGTATGCTCAGCTTCTTCAGATCCTCAGGCCCGGTAATCCTGTCCAGTATGCCCGCTGCTTGATTATTTCGGCTCAACCGGAACACCTCTGACCTCTTTTTTTCTTTCCAAAGTTAAAGTATGACAGTATCCTTCCTACCCTGAATACTATATAGTTGCTGCTGTTTATGCCTATATTCTTCGCAAACGCCTTCCCGCCCACCGTGAACGCGGCTATAAGCGCCCCCGTTATGGTTTCTATGACCGAGAGATGGCCGCTTTCGGCAAACAGCCTGTAGACGATGGAAGTGGCCGCGACGCCGCTTACCACGCCGCATATATCGCCGACCACGTCGTTGCAGAAGCTGGACACCTTCGGAGCGTTGCGAAGAAGGATCAGGGACTGCCTCGCCCCTCTTATCTTCTTTGACGCCATGGAATGGAAAGGCGTTTCTTCGGCCGCCGTTACCGCGATGCCGATAACGTCGAATACGACTCCCGCAGCAATGATAACCAGCACCACGATGAAGGCGAAGACTGGCCGCGCTGAGCCCAGGAGCCCGGAAGACGCGAAGAGGACCAGCATGGATAGCGCAAAAGAAACGCAGGTAATAAAAATCCCCCATAGAACATGCCTTTTTTTGAATCCGGCCTTCCTTTTGACGGGAATGTTCTGCCTGGAGGTCCTGTTATGTTTGTCCGATTGTTTTACATATTTCTTTTCAGTGTCTGTTTTACCCAAAAACGATCCTGCTTTCGGATATTAATCAACGGGAAAAGAAACTTAAACGCGTTCCCCCTCCCGCAGAGATCAATAAAAATCAGGATGGCAGTACTCCGAGTAAATTTTGCGTCTTAGGTCAGGCAGGTTTTCCCCAGAGGGTACCGGAACGTCGCCATTCCGGCGGTTTCCCTTTAATCCCGCTGTTGAGAGGTTGC